>JACCDO011233483.1_pt1 | contig 12097 bp, 8 predicted proteins | sample 7446101 | NCBI WGS metagenome assembly JACCDO01 (sample SAMN15323440, study PRJNA562643) | freshwater metagenome | isolation source: river surface water | place: USA:Blue River Watershed | collected 2017-08-16 | reverse complement strand
TTTAGATGTGTTGAAATTCTTCTTTTATTGAGAATACACAATTCATTGAATATAAAATCTCCATATCCATAAATAACAACCTTAGGAAGTTTTAATTCTATTGTTTCTAATGAACAATGACAAATATCTTCAGGAGTAAGTACAAACTCGCCAACCTTTTCATTAAAAACAGATAATGTTTCATGGATATTAACAATTCTTGGTAAAAAAACAAGTACTGATTCTTCAAAATAATACTTATAAATCCATGCAAGAGAATAAACAAAATTCGTATCAAAAAAATTTCCATACGAAATAAGTTTATTGTATTTAGGTTTTGTTAAAGTTACTAATTCTTCATTTATAAGCTGAAGATAAATCGAAGCACAATCACTCATTATTAAGATTATCGCCGAAGGAAAGCTAAAAAGCAATAAGCGGTAGCTTATTGCGACGTGTATCTTTGATACACTTAAAAGATAATCCTTCAGATTATCGCCGAAGGAAAGCTACTGCTTTCCTTCTTTAATGCATAATTCTTTACGTCATTTTATTTATCGTCCAAAACGATGTACCCTTTCTCCATATCTGATAGTCTGTCTGTGATATCAATTCGAACATCATAACAATGTTCTAAAATAAAATGTGCAATTTTTCTTTGTTTTTCAATAAAAAACTTTGAATTACTATTATTAATAAGTAAAATTTTAATAAGATCTTTATGGGTATTTGGGATAATATCAATACCTACATCAATACCATTTATAATTAAATTATGGACACCTACTACACGAAGATAAAATCCTTTAGATAATTCTGTACTAAGACCGGTAGAAACAAATACACGTTGTTTAGGGTTTATTGTAATTTCTTCAACGCTAAAAACATCGTATCCATTTTCACCTTTTATTGGAACAATTGCATCAGGGTGATGACGATTTATTTTAAATTGTGTATAATTATTAATAAAAGAAAAGATTTCTTTTACAAAGTTCACAGCTATTTTTGTAAAGGTGAACTCCATTCTTTATTTTATTTAATATTTATTTTTTTAAGTTTGTTGCATCAAACGGTAATTTGCAGTTTCAAGATTACTTACAAATTCATTGTTTCTTGCTATACCTGGATAAACACATTTATATACTTTTCCTATATCTTTTAAATTTTCATTGAAGTATTCAATTAAATTTTCAAGTACAGTAGTATGTTGTTTTAATCCTGCATGAAATTCTAAAACCTTTTGTCGCTTTTTACAATGAATAACAATTTGTCTAAATACGTCCGATGCAACATTAACAAACATTTCATATATAGTACGGAAAGCAATTGTTTTTCTACGCTTCCTTTCATTTTGTTGAAGTTCTGTTTTGAAATCTTCTTCTGATAATTCATTCATAAGATACTTAATACGAAGACGTCTATTTGTCACAACCATATCATCTACAATATAACGAGGCATTTCGTGATATTGTATATGAGTAATACATCTATGTATTTTAAATAAGAAATCAACAGAGTTAACCTTTCTAGCTAAACAATTTCGTAATTCATTAAGATCGGGTAACCCTCCACATGGAATATCACCATTGTTACGATTTATTACACCACCGCCACGTTGAACAAAATCATAGTAATGAGGGTTATGAATATTACCAGTAGTAACAATACATTGAGTACCCCAATCCCAAGGTGTTTTACAATCAGTACAAAACATCATACTACATCCTGAAATTCTAAATATAAGAATTCCACAATTAGGACAGGGTTTAGAGTCTTTATTTAAAAGTTCCATACTGGCTACATTTTCAGGAATACATTCATGGTTATTACCATTTTCCTCATTGCATTTATTACAAATTTTCTTTTCACAACTTCCACATTTCCAGTGAGTACTAAGGAACCCACGGCAATTTTCTAAAGGACACTTACGAATAAACTTTTTACGCTCTTCAACTGGCTGAGTATCTAATGTTAAATTTTGAGCTTGTATTTGAAGATCTTGAATGTCTCTATCTATTAAACGTACTTGACGCATAAGTTGAATACGTTTTTCTTCAAGATTAGTTGCAGCTTTAAACAGATCACGACGTTGGTGTTCAATTTCAACATAAGGTTGTGTTTCAGGTAATAAAGCTTTTTCACGCTGCAATAAAACATTTTCACGATGCGCTTTTAAAGTCTTTGTAACAAATACATTAGTACAATTAGTAACAATAAACTCGTGATTAAAATCTTTTTTACAACTCATACAATGAGGATCAAGCATTGTCTCAGTTATGTACTTTTGAAAACAGGTTCTACAAACAACATAATTACAATAAACACAATTAACTTCTTTACGAGTACTGTTATTTAACTTTTCGCAACAAATTCCACAGTCGGTCATCTTTACGGTTCTTATTTAAGATAACGCATAATTCCTTAGGTGTTTTTTATTTGTAAAAAAAGCAAAAATAAAATAAAAGATAAAATAAAATATAATTTATTTTTAATGCAAAACAACGACGAAGACATGAAGCTTTTTGACTGGAAATTTTACGTAGAAAAGTACTCTGATCTTAAAAAGGCTGGCATAAACACTTATGAAAAGGCAAAAGCACATTGGGAACGATTTGGTAAAAAAGAAGGACGTTGTTGTTTTAAACCACAAGAAATTGTTAAAAATGTTGAAGACATTAACGACAACGATGCTCTTAAGCTTGAACCTGTTCTTGAACCACCAATTGTTGAATTAGAACAAGTTACTATTACAGAACAGGTACCTGAACCTGAACCTGTTACAGAAATTGAACCAGTTGTTGAAACTCCCGAACCAGAACCTGAACCAGTTGTTGAAACTCCCGAACCAGTGCCTGAACCAGTTGTTGAAACCCCTCAACCAGAACCTGAACCTGTTACAGAACCTGAACCTGAACCTGAACCTGTTATTGAAACTCCTGAACCAGTTACAGAACCAGAACCTGAACCAGTTACAGAACCTGAACCTGAAATTATAAGCCCAGAAGTTGAAGAACTTATTTCCCAAACAGTTAGTGAATTTATGGAATCAGGAGATGAAGAACAATCACCTGAAAAGAAACCCAAACGAAATTCAAAAAAGAAAAAATCAGGTATTGAACTTGAAATTTCAATTTAAAGAAAATTAATATTTATAATAATATATTTATTTACATTATTATGGATATTATAATTGAAAATCTCCTTAAAAAAGAAAGCAACTTAAAAAAACAATTTAATAAAATTTATTAAAAAAAGAAAGAACTATGTGTGGAATTTTTGGTTATATTACAAATGAAGACATTAATAAACCAACTAACATTTACAATGTATCATTTATTGAAAAACAATTTAATCATGGAAAATCTCGTGGACCTGAATCTTCTCGTATTATTACCCAGGAATATTCCAAAACATTTCTTTTTATGGGTTTTCATCGTTTAGCTATCAATGGATTAAATGATGAAAGCAACCAACCCATGTTTATCGACGGTGTTTATCTTATATGTAATGGAGAAATTTACAATTATAAATCTTTATCAAAACCATTTAAAATGATTTCTAAATCTGATTGTGAAGTTATTATTCATTTGTATAAGGTTTACGGAATTGAATATCTTTTTGAACTTTTGGATGGTGTATTTGCTTTTGTTTTATATGATACTACTATACAAAAAGTATTTGTTGCAAGAGATCCGTATGGAGTCCGTCCGTTGTATACTTACAACAATGGGTGTTTGGCTTTTGCTTCAGAAATAAAACAACTCAATAAATTTGGAACTGGTATTAAACATTTTGAACCTGGGACGTTTATGGAAATTGAAATTGGCGATTCCATAAACGTTGTACAACAAAAAAGATATACCTCTTTTGGATTTTCTAAGATGATTTTTAATAATTTATATGATATTTATGGATTGCTTTACCAGTGTCTTTATAATGCAGTAAAAAAGAGAACAGTTGGAACAACTGATAGACCAATTGCTTGTTTGTTGTCAGGTGGATTAGATAGCTCTACCATAGCTGCATTAGTAAATTCTTTTTTACCTAAAGGTCAACTTGAAACATATTCAATTGGTTTAGAAGGTTCAACTGATCTTGAATATGCTCAAAAGGTAGCTGACCATCTTGGTACAAAGCACACATCAATTGTATTAACTGAACAAGAATTCTTTGAGGCAATACCAGAAGTTATAAAGGCAATAGAAAGTTATGATACAACAACTGTAAGAGCAAGTGTTGGTAATTATCTTATTGGAAAGTATATTTCACAAAATTCAGAGGCAAAGGTTATATTCAATGGAGATGGAGCAGATGAATTATTAGGTGGATATCGTTATTTTAATTCAGTACCCAATGAATTAGAATTTGATAAAGAATGTAAAAGACTTCTTCGAGACATTCATTATTTTGACGTACTTCGCAGTGATCGTTGTATCAGCACACATGGATTAGAACCTCGTACACCCTTTTTAGACCGTTCTTTTGTTCAGGTTTATTTAAGTTTACCTCCGGATCTTCGTAATCATCGTTACAATAATCAACCTGAAAAGTTTTTATTACGAGGAACTATTGCTTTCATGAACAAAGAACTTCTTCCTGAGGAAGTTATTTTACGTACCAAGGAAGCGTTCAGTGATGGGGTAAGCAGTACAGATCGTTCATGGTATACCATTATAGGAGAATTTGTTGAAAAAATGAATATTCCAGATTTACATTATAATCATAATTGTCCAACAACACAAGAACAAAAATATTATAGATCACTTTTTGAAGAAAATTATCCAGGTTGTGGTGAAATAGTTCCATATTTTTGGATGCCTAAATGGGTTGAGACAACAGATCCAAGTGCTCGTACAATTAAAAATTAAATTTTACTTAATATTAAAAATAAAAATATTAATTTATTTTTAAATTTAAGTTTCAATCGCCTTAACGGCTCTCCAAAGATTAAGTACATCATACATGCTATTATGATGATTTTCCATGACTTGACCTACTGCATAATGATAAAGTTCTTTTAAATTGGGGTCTTTTATATCTTTTGAATTTTTAAAAGTAGCCCCGACTACACTTTTATATTTTTTCATTGTACATATTCTTTTTTTAGATTCAAATACTTCAAGAACGTCAAAAAGACCGTATCTATAAAATTCTGAACAAAGAACGTTAAAATCAAAATCAATATTGTGAGCGACCAAGGTGTCGACAAAAGATAAACTGTTTTTAAACTGTTTAGCGAATTCAATAAAAGAAATTCCTTCAAGATCTGAACGTTCTTCTGTAATTCCATGGAACTCGTGATTTTTTATTGCGAACTTGTCACGTTTGATAATAGTATCTGACTCTTCTAATTTATTGTAATAGTTATCCGTAATAATAAAACTTACCTGAACAACCCTGGCATTTTCGTATTTTGATAAGTCAGTGTAAAGTGGAAAGAAACCATAATGTTTAATAATAGGCAATCCATTGGTCTCAGTGTCAAATATCATAAACCCCATTTTTTATTTTAAAAAAAATAATTCTTTAAATAAATTAAGAATGAATAAACTTTTTTTATTGGGTTGTATTCCTATACGACTTTTGTTGGTTTATATTAGTCGGAAGATCCCAGGTAATGTTTTGTTTTTACCTTTAATGCTAATTGGGTTAGGGTTTTTGTTTCTTTACCTTACCAATGGGCGTATGAATGCTCCTGAATCTCAATCAGGTACAACATGGTGGGCTAAATTGCGAATTATCCACGCCGGGTTGTATCTTACAGCTTCCTACTTGGCTTTTCATGGATCTGACAAAGTATGGATACCATTGTTGATAGATCTTATTTTTGGTTTAGTAGCTTTTTTAGTTCATTACAATTAAATGAAAATAACTCTGTTCATGATATCCTTCAGGGTATTTTATAGAGCATTCAGTAAAATCAGTTTTAAAACCACGTAGTTTCCATGCTTCTAAAAATTGTTGATTTGAATCACTACATTTTCCATAATTAAAACATTTTGGGACTATTTGTAGATTATCAGGTCGGTGTTTTTCACTTTCTAATAAACTAGTATCAATCGCATCTAGACTAGCATTAAATAAACAGTTTGTTTCAAGATAAATAATAGGAAAAAAATGAAAATAAGGATCAAGGTAATTTTGTTGTTTACATAAATTTTTAAAAGTTTGTTTAGTATGTTCTAAATTAGGATAATAACTAGGTGATTTTTGTCTAATATGAAACCATATATTTGTTGTATTAATTTCACTAGATTTTTTAGCATAACCTTTATTTGAAAGATCTAAAACTGTTATTTCTTTATTCTTAATAAAATTAATAAATTGTATCCAATCTTGGTAATTCGTTTGATTTTTCATACGATTACAAAACCAACAACAAACAACTACATTTTCTTTAATGTATCCAATATCAGGATCTTTTTTATCATAACTTAATGTATCTGAATGTCTTGAATCTTTTTCATTACCAAACTTACATTCTATATTACAATAAAAACAATTAATACCAAGTGAAATTAAATATTCTGTGTTGTAATCAATTAAAATATTATATTTTTTATTTATTGATTTTTGATAATATACTTTTTGCTTTATACATGCTTGTATATTATTATTTCTTTTTTGTTTAATTTCTTCATTACTTTTATTTTTTAAACATCTTTTTGAACAAAATATTTGATATATTGATTTTGGTTTTTCAATCATTTTTTTACACATTTGACAATAAAGAACCACACATTCAAGATTATCTAATTCAATACCTATATTATTGTATGATTTAAAATTATGAACTAATGTGTTATCTCTTTGAAGTTCTCTAAAATCAGTATTTTTATACTTAACAATATGATTTTCAGGTATTATTCCATAAAAAGCTTCCCATTTTAAATTTCTTAATATATATATAGACTTATTTATTTCAATATCACATGTTATATATTTAACTGAATTAATATTAAAAATGTTTATAGTATTTCTTTCAAAATATAAATAAGTATAAATAGGATGTTGTTTCCAATTATCATTTAATTGTTTCATAAAATCATTTAAATGTTTATCATACATTGAATTTGTTTTACAATCAATGCATTTTTTATGGAATAATTTCTTTTCATAATTTATATAACTATAATATTGGTGGTTTAATGGTTTTGTTTGTTGACAATATGAACAAATTTGTTGTGTTATTTCATCATAAATATGTAAACGAATATCTGGTATATCACATACAATTTTAATAACATAATCTTTTAATAATTCAGAATTTTGTTTTTTATTTATAATATTACATGCAGTTGCTACATTAAAACCAAAATGTTTTGCAAATTCAACATTTGTTTTAAAGGTATATTCAAGTACTTCATCTTTAAATAAAAAAATTCTTCTATAATTATTGTTTGTATTTTTATTACATCCTCTATTTTTTATTAAATTTCTAATATTAGCTTCATTAAATGATTTGTTATTGTATTCAATTTTTAAAACTTCTGCAGCATGAGTATAAGAATTAAATGTTTGTTTTAATATTCCATTAACAAACCAATCCAATTTTGTACGTGTACATTGTGGTTCATAAGAATTCATTTGTAATAAAATTATTATATTTCTATTACAAATGAATTCTTTAAATAATTTACTTTTGGTGAAAATCACATACCCAAGACCATTCACAACCCGTAACACATTCTAGTTAGAATACGATAATCCGCCAAGTCCATTCATGATACGGAGTACATTGACAGATCTAGCATATATATCAATAACATCTGTCACAGGAGTTGATCCATCTGGAAGAAAGGTTTGAGATCGTACCAATTGGGCAAGATCTATACGACTAAAGTTACAAGTACCCGAAGGTTGATGTTCTTCTGGACTTATAGCAAATGAATAACAAGCTATGGAATCGGGAAATAATATTGATCCAAACCCTGTATGAGCTTCCCATACTTGATTACGTGTAAAATAGGTTATGTCTCTTGCACTAAATCTATTTGTCCCGTTTAATATTAATGTATAAGTATTTGGATTACTTAGTGTACTTTGACGAAATCCTGAACATGGACTTGCTCCTCCTGGAACAACAGTGTCACGTGTATTACCAGATACAGGTAATGGAACAGGTGCCCAAATGATTTCTTTCACAGGATGATTAAAAGGTAATTTAATATTGATTGCCGATACAGACTGCATAACTTGAACTTGTTCAACAAGATATTCATGAGCGTTCTGGGCAAATTGTCGACGTTCGGTTGTATCAAGATAAACAAAATCTGCATACACTGCAAATCTTCTAAATTCAGTTCCTAATACATTTGTACCTGTACGGATGTATTCAAGTTGAGCAATATTAATAAATAGTTTTACTTCATGGTATTGTAAGGCAATTAAAGGAATAGCTAGACCACTATTACGGCAAAACCAAAATTGTAAAGGTACCCAGGCAAGCTGAGGAGCACCCTTTGAACTAACAACATTAACTTGTGATCTGTGACAATAGGCCATGCGATTGTAACGAGTTGCTCGAGGATAGACTTCAGTAACTGCATTATCACCAGAACCAGCCGGTCCAAAAACAGGTGAAGGTGAATATTCACCAGGACCAGTTGCATAATTATCAACAGCTCCTTGTTCACCAGTAGGATTAGGTTCAGTAAGGTATGTCCAGATGGTCATCCATTTTCCATAATGACGATCAATAAGTTGTCCACCAATTTCAATATCAACATAATCGATAATAGCATGTCCAATATTTGCCCCAACAGTTTGAGGACCCGTTCCGTTGATACCCTCAAGGAGATCCTGGGGTGAATACTCAATCCATAAACGTTTCAACAAGTCACCGTTACGAGCAATTGTGACAGATACCTGAGCACCAAATTGAGGTGTTCCTAAAACATCTTGAGCAATACTTTCTATGGCAAAATTTGTATACCTTCTATAAACGCTTTTAAAGAAGGTTATTTGTGGTTTTCCAGTAAGATATATATCTTGCGACCCATAAGCAACGAGCTGCATGAGCCCTCCTCCTCCCATTTTTTATTATCTTTACTAAACTTCATCGTTATTTTATTTTGTAAAACTTTAACGTTTTAATTATAACAAATTTCATTCGTTGTTGTGTTAAACCATAAACTACCAACAGGTCCTCCATTAGGATTTGTTGCTTGTCTTATGGGACTTACATAAAATCCACTTGTCGTGGTATTTAATGGGAACCCAGTTGCATTTAAAACAATACTGTTTTGATTTTGAGAAATGTACCCAGCAAAAGAACCAATTGCTATACTATTTGTGCCTTGAGCGGCAAACCCTGCATCAAAACCAATTGCAACTGCATTTTTTCCTTGTGTTTGATTGCCTGCATTATAACCAACAGATACTCCTCCAGTATATTGTTGTAATTGTCCAGCGCCACCTCCTACAGCAACACAGTAATTGCCTTGTAAAACTTGTGCAGATGTTGTACCAACTGCAACTGAACCAGTACCTTGTGTTTGTGCAGCTGCACCAACACCAATGGCAACACTACTAGATCCTTGATAATTGGATCCAGCTGCAGAACCAACTGCAACAGAGTTTTCACCTTGGTAAAATTGTCCACTGGTATTTCCTAATGCAGTTGAAAAATTACCTTGATGATCAGTTCCTGCAAGATATCCCATAGCAATCGCCGAAAATCCTTGTAATTGATTTCCGCATCCATATCCAATAGCTACACTACTTGAACCTTGATTGTTTTGACCACATGTTGTTCCTACAGCCACTGAAAAACCACCTTGTGATTCTGATCCAGAAGCAAAACCAATAGCGACGCTATTTGCACTTTGATTGTTTTGACCACAAATAGCCCCAACTGCAACAGAACGTGTACCTTGGTTATTTACACCTGAAAAAGCACCGATAGCAACTGTATTAACACCTTGACTGTTTTGACCACATGTGTATCCAACTGCAACTGAACCACTACTTTGATTGTTTTGCCCTGATTGGTACCCAATTGCAACTGAACTTGTATTTTGTGTATTTTGTCCTGCTTCATATCCAATAGCAACTGATGCCTGGCCTTGTCGTGTTTGTGCTGCTTGATACCCCATAGCTACTGATCTTATTCCTTGTTGTTGTTGTCCACACTGATATCCAATAGCAACTGAATTTTGTCCTTGTTGTTGTTGTCCACAATAATATCCTATTGCAACACATTCATTATTTTGTGTATATTGTCCACATCCATATCCAATTGCAACTGAACTTTGGCCCTGATTAGAAGAAGCACATTGATAACCTATTGCAACACTGTTATACGCCTGGTTTAGATTACCACATTGATACCCCACTGCAACTGAAGCTCCTCCTTGGTTGTTTTGACCAGATTGATATCCAATAGCTGTAGAATTAAAACCTTGATAATTTTGCCCACATTGATAACCTACAGCCACTGAATTATTACTTTGATATAAACTTCCACACTGATACCCAATTGCAACTGCAGCACCACTTTGTAGTGTTTGCCCAGATTGATATCCAATTGCAACACAAGAATTCTGCTGTAACCACTCACCACATTGATACCCTACTGCAACTGAATTGTTTTGTTGAAATACTTCACCAGATTGATACCCAACTGCAACTGAACTATTTCCTTGTACCATTGAACCACAACTATAACCTATTGCTACACTACTCGTGCCTTGACTTGTCATGCCACATTGATATCCAATAGCAATGCTTGTTGGTTCTTGTAAATACAAACCAGACTGATACCCTACTGCAACACATTGACTGCCTTGGCCATTCATTTCATTTAATTGAGTAACTGTACCTGTTGTATCACCTGCTCCGGCTTGATATCCAATAGCAACTGATTGACTTCCCTGGGAAATAAATCCACACTGATACCCCATACTTACTGAAGTGCTTTGCTGATTGTAATAACCTGATTGATATCCCACTGCAACTGCTTGAATTTGTTGAGGTTTAAATTGTGCAGGATCAGTCGTTCCAGGTTTTTGAAATCCTGCTCCAGCTTGATATCCAATTGCAACTGCTTGTGTACCTTGCTGAGTTTGTCCAGCTTGGTACCCCATAGCAACTGCTTGTGGAAATTGTAAAGAATAACCACATTGATATCCTATTGCTACTGAACTAGTTCCTTGATTTTGATTTCCACATTGATAACCTACAGCCACTGAATTATTACCTTGAAGTTGAGTTCCACAACCAAACCCAACAGCTACTGAATACCCACCCTGAACATTCGCTCCACAATTATAACCCATAGCAACGCTATAAGATCCTTGATTTTGAAAACCAGCTTGAAATCCTGCAGCTATACTATAAGTTCCTTGATTGATTGCCCCTGCATTGTATCCTACTGCAACAGTTCTATCTGATTGGCCTTGATTGCCTGCACAATACCCCAAAGCAACTGAATAATTGCCTTGTGTATACCCACCTGCACTGTTTCCCAAAGCAACTGAACTAGTTCCTTGACGTTGTTGTCCACACTGAAACCCAACTGCAACTGATCCTCGACCTTGATAGGTTTGCCCTGCTTGGTACCCAATAGCAACACATTGATCAAATTGTTGTGTTTGTCCACATTGAAACCCAACTGCAACTGATCCTTCACCTTGTGTTGCCTGACCGGCACTAACGCCAATAGCTACACAAGAATCACTTTGATTTAGATTGCCACTTAAAGTACCCATAGCAACTGAACTTGTACCTTGTGCAAGATATCCACTCCCAGATCCAATAGCTATACTATCTTGTCCTTGTGAAATTTGTCCAGCTGTTGTACCTAAACTAATTGCATTGGTTCCTTGAAGCGACATACCTGCTGAATAACCAATAGCAATAGCACCGGTTTGTTGACCACCTCTAAAATCTGGATTCGAATCGTCAAATTGTGCTCCAAAACCAGCTGAATTTCCTATGGCAATTGTATTTTCAGCCTGAAATCCATGACCAGCTAGATACCCAATTGCAACTGAACTTGTTCCTTGACCAGCATATCCAGCTTTATAACCAATACCAACTGCATAAGCATACTGTGGATTGTTGGTTATTGCTCCTGCAATAGGATTTGGATTGCGATATCCAAACCCAGCTTGAT
>JACCDO012416269.1_pt1 | contig 12098 bp, 12 predicted proteins | sample 7446101 | NCBI WGS metagenome assembly JACCDO01 (sample SAMN15323440, study PRJNA562643) | freshwater metagenome | isolation source: river surface water | place: USA:Blue River Watershed | collected 2017-08-16 | reverse complement strand
CTTTAATCAAGATGATTTTCCAAACTTGGTCAGTAATACCGGAAAACTTTTTGAAAAAGAACCCAAGAAATCACTGGATTATAAAGGGGCGTCGCTGATTGATGACGATGTTCTAGAAGAAGAAAAAAAGCAACCAGGTTGGACCTATCTAACCATGGATAAAAATAGAAAAATACAAATAGAAAATTATAAAATTCAATCAACATATATTACCAAACCGAATCAAGAGCCGACATGGCGTAATATATTAGGACAATTGGTAACCTCGTGGGAAACATACAAACAACAATATATCGAATTATATGGTGAGGATTGTTATAATCACATGTATGAGATGCCGAGGGATGACCATAAATATTATCAGGACGATGATGACTACAATGATGAAATATCAAGTGCCGACGAACAAGATTATTATGACGATATTATCGACGATTATGATAATTATTTGTAAGTAAAAACAAATTGGTTTGAATATATTATATTTTTTAATGAATCAATATAATACATTACATAAAATGAATTACAATGAAGAAGGAGAAAAAGAAATGAATGACTCAAATTTAGACACAAATTGGATAAAAGAATTTGAAACAATCGATAAAAATTATATACCATTTTATAATGAAGATGTGAATGAAATCAAGGTTACCTCCTTGTACGTTGATAAGGAAAATAATATAGAAACCATCAAAGAAGAAAGACTACTTTTAAAACAGGAAAATATGGTGACAAAAGAAGAATTAATAGACATGATCAAAAAAAACAGTTTCAAAGACCAAAAAAGATATACTATTTTATCCCTCTTGAAATACAATGTTGATTTGGAAACGACGCATGTGAAACATTATTTGAAATCTGTATTACCCCGAGATTTTTTAGAGGTGGTGAAAAATATTGACAACATACCTCTTAAAAAAACAATTTCTATGTTTCAAGATTTGAATACTCTTTTTATACTTTTTTATGAAAAAACAACGCTCGCAAACGGGTCAAATCAACAAACGACCAAAAAAATATATATCAGCAACAATAAAACAAAAAAGAAACAACTTAAAGTGTTGTAATGAATAATAGTAACTATGTTTCAAATGTCGTCCCCATTATCATCCTCGAACTCATCACAAATAAATAGCATTTTCACAAAACAAATCGGAAAAAACGGACATGATGAATACGGGTGGTCGGAATATACCAAAGAAAGAATTGTACAATTTAATTATCAATTGGTACGAACCAGTAAAGAATATGAAATCATTCATTTAGCAGACATTTTATACAATATTATTAAAGATTTACAAGATGGTTTAGAAAACGGTAAAGTATTACCAGATGAATTTCAGGAACAAATCGTCATGCTTTATAAATTGGTCGGTTATACCAGAGACATTATTGATGGAAAAGGGGAATATATGCTTGCATACATGCAAATACTGGTATGGTACGGGTTTTATCCGCGACTTGCCGAGTTTCTACTTAAATCATTCGTGATACTGCCACAAAGCGAACAACATCCATATGGTTCATGGAAAGATATCAAATATTTTTGTAACTATTGTAAAGAACAAACAAATGACAATCATCATCCGCTCATTCAATATGCCATTGAACTTACTAATTCACAATTAGCTAAAGACGTAAAAAACGAGAAAATAACCTTAGTCGCCAAATGGACCCCTCGTGAAAAACAACCCAAATTTTCGTGGTTGTTTAAAAAAATGGCACACTCGTATTTTAAAGAGTATTTAACCACTTGTATAAAGGACGATGCCTCGCCACAAAAACGGGCAAAAAACAAATGTGAAATGGAGTATCGCAAACTAATATCATCTTTGAATAAAAGACTGGATACAACCCAAATAAAACAATGTGATAATAAATGGTCGCAAATAGAACCCTCAAATATTACATCATATACATTATTCAAACAGCGAAAGGCATTTTTGAATATACCAAACGAAAAATCTGGATCTAAAACAAACTCAAACGCAAAAATAATGCGAAAAACCACGAAAGATCGATTGTATTGCCGTGATAATATGATCAAGTATATTGAATCTTTTGACTCCGATATGAAAAAAACCCAGCATATTCAACTGAATGAATATGTAAAATCTGCTATAAAAATCATTGGACAAAATGATGATTCAACAAGAGAAGAAGAAAATAACCTATTAAATACATTATGGAAACAAAATAGTAAAGATACTTTCCCGTTAAGACCCATGGTTGCGATGATAGACACGTCATTGTCCATGTTGAAAAATGAAGCATTATATTTTGCGCTTGGACTGGGAATTCGAGTTGCCGAAAAAAACGCATATTTTGGAAAACAAATTATGACTTTTGGAAAAACATCAAGTTGGCACAATTTAGAACATTGTGACGATTTTATAAGTGCCGTAAAAGAAATTACCAGACCGAATGATGAAGACAAAGCAAGTAAAAATCCATTGTATTTGGATGAATATTCGAATCTATATGATGGAATAGATAAATTATTAGAATCCATTGTAGATACCAAAATGCCTGAGAAACAAGTCGCCGAAATGGGTATTATTATATTTTCCAATATGAAGTTTATGAAACAACAAAACCAACCCCAAGATTTTATCACGGTGTATGAGGCTATCAAACGCAAATATGAAAACGCCGGTCAAAAAGCAATCAATAAAGCGTATACATTGCCACATATTGTTTTTTGGAATATGGAATCAACTCATGGATTTCCTTGTTTATCTATACACCCCAATGTAACCATGATTTCTGGAAATAACCCCAAATTATTGAACTTATTTCAAGATAAATCAGGAATTACATATTGTTCAGAGAGTTATCATCCAAATATAACACCTTTTACCAAAATGAAGGAATGTTTGAAAAACACCAGATATAAATGTCTTGAAGAAGAAATTGTAAAAATGTTATTTACATCTTAGTAAAAAATAAAAAAAATAAAAATTGAAAATTCTTTTTGTTTTTAACAATCAGTAAAAACAAAAAATGATACCAATAGCAACAAGTCGATTTAATAATGAAACATGGGACGAAAATTGTAGTTACCGCGCGAAAATAAACGCCTCTAATGGTTGTATCTACGGTTGCCCCCGAAGAATATCACCAAAAATCTCGGATGATGCGATCCTTTTCGTCGTGGAAATGAACAACACTACAAATCAAATAGAAGGAATCGGGTTAATCAAAAACACCGTAAGAGCAGATAAATATTACAATATATACCAATGCCACAACTATAATAGATATGTCTACAAGGGCGACTACCATATTGACCGAGTCATCTTGGAAAAATTCAACATAGAGCTAGTCGAATGCCTGGAATATATTTTATTCAAAGAAAAGACCCATATGAAACGCGGCAGTGGAATCAAATTAATCCCCGATAAACTGTTGAAACACGAAATGTCTAGAAGTATGGTGATTCAAGATGAAATAAGAAAAATATTTCGACAGCATTTTACATGTACTGAAATAAAAGAACCTGAAAAAGAGAACTAAAAAAAAGACACCATTTACAGGTTTAGAAAACAATGTAAAACCGGGAAAAATATATAAATATAAATGTATAATATATACTAATAGTAATGAGTAACGATTTTGATACAAATGTGGATAATTATACTCTTGCTGAATTATTAACTATAATATCTTTAGATACACCCACTCCAGATCGCGAATCAGTTACAGATGCGTGTGATGAATTGATTTTAAAATTTCAAAGAGAAAATAATACTAAATTCGTTCTTTTTTTTAAAGATATTAAACAAGCACTTCTTGAATACGTGGATGAACTAGAAAGTTCAAATGACCCAGTCACTTATGGTCCAACTGAAAAACAGACAGATGTTTGGTGGAATAATCAACAAACATTACCTCAAACCGATCCTGTACAAAAAGAGAAAATAACAGATCGTGGGACAAATGGTAAAATATATAATAATACACATGTCCCAATGAATCACGAACAATTGGGTGTGGCAAATGTTAAAAATGTAGAAGTTGCGCAAGATAAATTGAATCCGACATTGACAAATGTGACAACCCGTATTATTAGTTTAGACAGTCAATATCGTCAAGTGACTGGACCAAATGACACCTCAACAGATTATACACTTGATTTGTCGGAACATTTGGTAAATGTGCTTTCTTTGAAACCGTATTCTTTTCAAGTGCCATATACGTGGTATACGATTGATACGTCAAATGGTAATACTTGTTTTTGGATATCCTTTATGGATACAACAACCAATTTATTCGAAAAATCAGTTTCTATTAGTTTAGACCCTGGTAATTATACAACAACAAGCATCGTCACGGCATTAAATACAAGTTTTACAACTGCCGGATTTTCAGGATTCACTGGTACAGGAAATCCGGTTTTATATAATTCAACAAGTGGTAAAATCACACTGAATTTGTACGGAGGAATTTATACGGATCCAACAACAAGCACTATATATAATATTACTGAAACAACCATTATCACTTTTTTTGATCCAACAGATGAACTTTCTTGTTCATCCGACAGTTGTAAACAAACAAACGTCATTAATCAGACATTAGGTTGGACACTGGGTTACCGTTTGCCATATATAAATGTTTCAGAATCAGGAAACGTTGCTCCGGCAATTATAAATCTAATTGGACCCAAATATTTAATTGTTGTTATAGATGATTTGAATCAAAACCATATTAATAATGGACTCATTGGAATCACTGAATTATCAAAAACATTAAAACTCCCTTCATATTATAGTAGGGATTTGCCAGTTAGATGTACCTCGGCAAATCCAATGGGTACAAATTTTGATGCCAATACGCAATTTTTAGTAGACGATATAAATGCGGGTACATTAATTATGGATAAATGGGACGTCAGTTATGTACCAACTCCAACTGTATTACCGAGTGCTCCACGAATACTCACGCAATCGCAAATATATTCTATAAATGAAATCATAAAAAATAATGAACGAAATGTGAAATACAGAGCATCAGCGCCTACTTGTTCTGATATATTTGCGATTATTCCCTTGGATAAAAAAGGTCTTTCTACAGGTGAATTATATGTCGAGGATTCGAGTACATTACAGTTGAATAAACGCGTTTATTTTGGACCGGTAAACATAGATCGTATGCGCGTTAAATTATTGGATGATAAGGGAAATGTATTGAATTTAAATGGTGCTGACTGGTGTATAACAATTGTTGCGGAAATACTATATCAATATTAAAAATATAAAAAGATAATGATTTAATATACAAATAATGAAAATTGTGGATTGTTTTATCTATTACAATGAATTAGATTTATTAAATTATAGATTACATATTTTGAACGAACAAGTAGATTATTTTGTCTTGGTGGAATCAACTCATACACATAGTGGAAAAGAAAAGGAGTTAATATATGAAAATAACAAAGAAATGTTTCAATCATTTCACCATAAAATAATTCATGTTATAGTAGATGATTTTCCCTACAAGTATCCAAATATTAATTATGATAATAAAAGCGATAATTCTGATTCGTGGCATAATGAACGATTTCAAAGAAATTGTATTGTTCGAGGAATTGAAAAACTATCATTGAATGATGATGATGTAATTATAATTAGCGATTTGGACGAAATACCGGATCCATATACATTACAAAAAATTAAAAATAATGAAATAAGTATTACATTAAACGCATTAAATATGAATTTTTATTATTATAATTTGAATTCAAAAAAAGAAATGATGTGGAATTTTTCTAAAATTTTGTTATATAAATATTTTAATGAATTAATTCAAAAAAAAATCACGTGTAGTGATATTCGATTAAACCATATTTATATAAATCCAGTTGAATATATTATAAACAATGGTGGTTGGCACTTGTCTTATTTTGGTGATGCGCATTTTATAAAGAATAAATTAGAACATTTTGCGCATCAAGAATTTAACAACAATGAATATGCCAATGTTGAAAAAATTGAACAACGTATTACAAGCGGGATTGATTTATTTGAAAGGTCAATTCATGAAAACCTTGTAAGAATACCAGTAAAAGAAAATCCCTATTTACCACCTGATTATGAAACTTATTTACAAAAATTCGTATTCTTTTAGTTTAATTTATAATTATAGTTATAGTTATATAATAACATTATATAAATATTAAAGACATAAAAATAGTAAAAAATAAAAGTGAAAATCGTAGATTGTTTTACATTTTACAATGAATTAGATTTATTAAATTATAGATTACATATTTTGAACGATGTAGTAGATTATTTTGTGTTGGTAGAATCAACTCATACGTTTATAGGTAAAGAAAAAGAATTAATATATCAAAATAACAAAGAAATATATAAGTCATTTCACCATAAAATAATTCATATTATTGTACATGATTTTCCTCACAAATATCCAAATATTAATTTTAATAAAAAACAACAGTGGGAAAATGAAAAATTTCAAAGAAATTGTATTGTTCGAGGAATACAACAACTATCCTTGACTGATGATGATGTAATTATAATTAGCGATTTGGATGAAATTCCAGATCCAAATACTTTAAACAAAATTAAAAATAATGAAATAAGTATTACAATAAACGCTTTACGGATGGATTTTTATTATTATAATTTGAATTCAAAAAAAGAAATGATATGGTGTTGTTCTAAAATTTTGTTATATAAATATTTTAATGAAAAAATACAAACAAAAATTACGTGTAATGATATTAGATTAAAAAATATTTATTTAATTCCTAATGAATATATGATAAAAAATGGTGGTTGGCATTTGTCTTATTTCGGAGATGCTCATTTTATAAAGAATAAATTGGAAAATTTTTCCCATCAAGAATATAATAACAATAAATACACCAATATTGAAAAAATTGAAAAACTCGTTACAAGCGGTATTGATTTATTTGAAAGATCAAGACATGAAAGCCTTATAAGAATACCTATAAAAAATAATTCTTATTTACCACCTGAATATGAAACTTATTTAAAAAAATTCGTATTATTTTAATTTCTCATTACATAATATATAAATAGGATGAATCCCTTATATATATTAGATTTAATTGGTTATTATGGACCTCAAATTTTATTAGTGTCGTCTATTTTTTTACTTTATAAAAAATCAAATTACTTATTTGTTTACATTATTGGTTTTATATTGGATACAATATTGAATTTTTTAATAAAAGGAATTGTGAAACAACCTCGACCAAAGGGTGATTACAACATATTTAAACCATTGGAACAACATTCTCCGCGTATATTGTCGGATATGTATGGTATGCCATCCGGACATTCTCAACATGTATTTTATTCGACCATTTTTATACATTTAGTATTGAAAAATACAAACATTACACTTCTATATATACTCATTTCATTATTGACATTATATCAAAGAGTGAAATATAAAAATCACTATATTATACAAGTCCTTGTTGGCGGTCTGATTGGTGCTTGTTTAGCATATTATATGTACATGTATGCTGGTAAAAAAATAGTTGGTAAATTAATACCAAAAAAAGAAGACAACGCAAAAGATGTGGCATAAAACATGTATTTTTTACGCATGTTTTATGACAAATAATAAATCAACATTTGGTAGCCGTGTAAAAAAGACCATTGAAGCAAATATTCACCGTAACTATCATAAGTGCCTTCAAATGTCCAGGTAAACGCAGAATTAATATGAGTTTTCCAATCCAAAGGAACCAAACGATGGTAACTTTCACCGTCGTAACCGTATTGTTTTCCCTCACATGTGATGAGGGAACAAAAATGTTGTTGCGACTTATCACGAACAACACAACTATCGAGAACGTATTTTTTATCACGGATAGTGAATTCTTGCTGTTTATCCTTGATAATACCCGAATTACCGACTGTTTCATTCGGTCCGTCATTTATTTCAATCACAATGATATGTGGATAATAACCCATTTGTTTGATACGTTCATTCACCCCGTTTTTCCAATCCGAATTGTTATACGTGCTTACAAATAACAAATCAATGGATGTATCGTGTAAATACCCAATAATACTTGAATAATAATGGATCGGATTTCCTCCTACATCAACATTATAAATTTGACCCAATCCCATATTTTTCTCATGTTGCTGGTGATGTTTTGGTATAGACTTGTATATTTTTTGAATAATGCTATTCGTGTCTAAATCATACGCGTAGTCTGAACCAGTAAGAGACGATTCAATCGCAAAATTCAACAAGGCAAACGCGTCTGCTAATTTGTGGGGTATTTTTTTTCCATGGGTGTCTTGTCCAAGTATCATGAGTTGTCTAAAATAATGGAAAAATTTGCGTCCTTTATCACTTATAAAAAATGTAACAAACATTGCGTTGAACCAGCAATTCGAACGATACTGTTTCGGGGTAATTATTTTAGATACATCAATGTGTTTATTTGCCGATAAATTATGTAACAATAATTTTTTTGCGTTTTCATCATAATAAGGAACACACTTATTATCTCCAGGAACCTCAATTTGGAGAGGTTCAAGTAATTCAAAGGCGCGATCATTATTACAACCCATAATGTTTTCTCTCGTTATAGATTTTAATGAAACCAATTCTTCATTAATTGTTGGTGAATAGGATGATAGTCCTCTAGCTTTATCGTCTATTTCATCTGAAATCAAACTACTTAGATATTGTATATTTTTGGGTGTGGTGCTTTTAAGAATATCTACTTTTTGGGTTCGAATCTTTTTTGATTTTTTGTGATTTTTTTTTAATCTATAGTATTTGTTATTTGTCTTTTTATTTCTTTTGGTTGTATTTTTGATGGTTCTATGTTTCGTGGTTCTATATATCATATATTTAACATATATTTAAAATTAAGCTGAATTAAAAAATATTGTATTAAAGTATGGGAGGATCGGGTATATTACCAACATGTATACATAAAAATAAATTACATTTTTTATTTGGAAAGGAAAACCGTTTTGATAAAACACCTGGATGGTGCGATTTTGACGGTGGTAAAGAAAAAGGCGAAACATTTATGAAGAATGCTCTACGTGAAGGAACCGAAGAATTAACCGGATTTTTAGGAAGTGAAAAAGATTTGGACAAATTATTGAAAAAACACGGGACATACAATGTCCATTTCGATTCAGGTAAATATAGAATCCACATATTTCCACTTGATTATGATGAAAAACTGCCCTTTTATTACAATAACAATCAACGGTTTTTACAGAAAAAGTTGGAAGACAATTTGATAAAAAATTCTAGAATTTTTGAAAAGGCGGAAATCAAATGGGTATGCGTTGATGACATTCCTAAAATGAGATCTGAATTTCGGAGTTACTTTCAACCTGTAGCAGATGATATTTGTAATCAAAAAAATGAAATTTACTCTTTTATAAACAAGTCAAAGAGAGAAACCAAGAACAAGACCCGTAAAAACCGTTCTTAAAATCAAATGACTGGGTATTTGGCAACCACATATTCCTTTATTTTATGAAAAGTGATTCCTTCTATTTTTAATAAATGCTCAATATATTCTACAATCACTGTATTGTATTCTTGATTTTCACTTCGCATGGGTTTTCCATAAAGAATATCATAAATTTCATATTCTGGTTTCAGCCGAATCATTGCTGTGCGGTAAATCATGGTAGTTACATCTTTGGAATCTCCGCCATAAATCGTCTTTTCTAATTCTTCCAATTGTTGATGTTCCAATAAAATCGCCTCAAAAGCATGAATGAGTTCCTTGTATATTTTCATGTCTTCTATTTTATAAAAATTGTAATAAGTATCCAATTTTTTTTTGATATTGTCCAAACAAAATAGATTTTCTTGTAATGTTTTCCATTGTTTTGATACAAGTGGTATAATTATATTGTTCATAATATAAATTTTAATCTTTACCACATCAGATGGAATATATTCGGTATTACAAAGTGATTTTCCTGAAATATTTGCTGGATTCAATAAATTTTTTCCTGTCAAACTAGTGGTTATACATTTGTGATTCATCTTATAATAGTTATATATTATAACATGTTTATTTTATTCAAATTCAACTCATTTTAATGACGACATGTTAGACATTTGGATTTAGATTTGGGACAACACTTACAAACTTGTTTTTCTTTAAAAAAAAGTGGCTTGGTTTTTCCACACCCATTATTGTAGGAATTACAAGGGTTATATGGATTACAACTACAACTATTAGTGTTACATGGGTTACAAGGATTCACAGGATGACACGGGTTCACAGAATTACAAGGGTTAAATGGATTACAATTATCAGTAGATTTCCACGATTCATCGCAACAATCGTCACAAGTATCACATTTTTTATAGTGTTTTGTTTCACAATGTTCTATACATGATGGACATTTTTTACAATATAAATTTAAATTAATATTGTGTGGATAATAAATCTTTTCTAAAGGATCATTTTTAACAATTGATTCTCCATATGGATATAATATATTGGAAACATATTTACAATTTACAATTTCTTCAATTGGACATTTTTTACAATGTTCACAATCATCATTGTGTAAATGATTGAGTATTGATTTGTAATTTAAAAAACTAGTATTTGAATCATTAATAGAAGTAGGTGGTGCTATTTTATATTTGTTATTTAAATTTTCATAAAATGTCTTTGTTAATATTAAAAATGTTTCATAATTTATAAATGTATTCAGGTTATATTTATTTTCTGATATTGATTTTTTAATCATTTCTTTACCTTTCTTTACTTTCAAATAGTCATTATAAGAATTCTCATTATTGGTTGAAAAATATTTTTTATGAGACATATATATTAACAAAATATTTTTAATTTCCACAAGAATTATCCGAACTAGAACTTGACGATGAACTACAAGATGATGAACTGCTACAATTGTGAGATGATGAGGATGATGAGCAATAACTGCTAGACGAATCCCCGCATGTACTAGATGATTCACAACAACTGCTAGAAGAATCACCACATGTACTGGATGAATCGCAACAACTAGATGATGATTCACAACTGGTGGATGAATCACTATCACAAGTTGGTGGAAAAATACATTTGTTTTTCAAAGAATAACCACTAATATACACTTTATATTGAAATGTAACATTCAAATACGTATTCATTACACATGAATAAAACCTAAAATTGATTTGAAAAATAACGGGAGCACAATTGTTTTTTGAGGAATATTCAATTTGTCCAGTTGAAATCAATGTATTTATTGCTTGATCCCAACTCAAACCAATTTGTGTCCCACATATTGATGCGAGTGATTGGGTTTTATATACCTCTTTCTGTAAAGAAATTAATGAACTCGGATTAATATTATTCACACTTATATTGTAATTTTCTTCAAAACACTTCAAAATTTCATTATATAATGAAAAATGATGAATATTTGAATCATTTGAAACATAACTTTGTTCTGAAAAAACAATATTATTATTTGTAACGAGCATCTTATTTACACAAAAATACCTTGATCCGTTTTGGTAAAAAAGATTAAAAAAGTCTTTTTCTTCTAAACTAATTACATTTAAAACGATATGATTTTTATTACAATACTGTAACGCCTGTTCTTTTTCACAACATGATCCTGATTTTTTTTCAAAATAATTATATAATGTTGCGATTGGTAATATAGGATAATTGTTTAAACAAATATTATCTGTTGGAATATATATTTCACTATTATTATATGTTTTACCACCAATAAATTGACTCATTTATTATATATTTATATAATATTTGTATATAATAAATTTTTTCTCTCTTCAAGGAACTATCCAGTTACATTTTTGAAATTAAAACTTTCATATAGAACCTCCAATTCTAATGTGAAACTATAATCCATATTATTAAAATCTATAACCTTCCCAAACTTGTCCAAGATTTTAATGTGAAGTCGCGATAAATTCACCGGTCCGTTGTATTTTCTACTTTTTGCCAAAGGATTTTGGGTTTCGTCAATCACCATAGACAATTTTCCATTGATAATTGGAATCTTTGCTATAATATCTTCGTTCAACATACTTTTATCAAAACCCACAATATT
>JACCDO010757438.1_pt1 | contig 12098 bp, 11 predicted proteins | sample 7446101 | NCBI WGS metagenome assembly JACCDO01 (sample SAMN15323440, study PRJNA562643) | freshwater metagenome | isolation source: river surface water | place: USA:Blue River Watershed | collected 2017-08-16 | reverse complement strand
TTACAGGTGGAAAACGTTTAACCAAAGATTTTTGGAGTTGGTTTTTGGAAAAAAATGGAGGTGAATTTGATTCAAGATTATTTTCATTATGGATACAAATAGGTGATTATCATAGTATTGAGGATTTAATTGATTTAGGATATTCAGAAGCAATCTTATATGTTGATAAAAAAGAATGGATAAAACCTTCTATTATGTTTACAAAGATGAATAGAAATCAAAATACAAAAGATTATATCTATTATCTTTTTGATATGGATAGAGACAAAAATATGATAGATATACAGATATCCTTATTGGAAAAATTATATCAAGATGGATATATCAAAAATCGTCGTGAATCAATATATATTGGAGAAGAAGATAAAGAATCGATTTATCAAATTATTAAAAAAGATTGTTATTATTGTCAAAGAAGAAGAGAAGCTCAGATTTTACCGGAAGAGGAGATAGAAGATGGATGTATCTGTTCTTTTTATGAGAAGATGAATCAATTTTTTTTACAAAAAGGATTCTTGAAAAGTGATTTATTTTGGAAATATCCAACTCATTATTGTAAAGGTTTTTTTAAGTAAGTATTTTAATTTTTCATTCTTCTATTATTTTTATATTTAAAGAAAATATAAAAAAATATTTATATATAAAAAATAATTAAAATGACGAGTCGAGTTATATTATGTCAAAAAAATCAATCATTATCAATTGGTAAAAAACAGATATATGAAGAATCGGATATTATTATATCCAATGATTCAAGAATAGGTTTAATAGGGAAAAATGGCTGTGGAAAAACGATGACGATAAAACAGGTGTATCAATTATTTTTAGAGAAGACGGATTATCAACCTTTAATAGTAAATCAGGATATAGTGATAGAAGAGAAGGAGAATACAATATTAGAATTTATGTTAAAGACGGATAAAAAGATATATGATATGAATAAGAAGGTGGAGAGATATGAGGAGGAGATGGAGAATTTAAAAGATGAGGAGATGGAAGAGTATCAAAAATTAATAGAGTCTTATGAATATAAAGAATATGACAGATATTTTTCAAAAGTAAAAAGAATTTTAAATGGTTTAGGAATTATGGATTATCGAAAGAAGATTGGATTATATTCTGGAGGTTGGAAGATGCGTATTATGATAGCAAAGGCATTAGTGATTGAACCATTAGTATTGATACTTGATGAACCAACAAATCATTTAGATCTGCATCATGTGATATGGTTATCACATTATTTATCAACATATAAAAAATGTTTGATGATTGTGAGTCACCAGATTGATTTTATAGAGAATGTATGTAATGAGTTATGGTATATTGGAGATCCAACAGGAGAAGGACCTAAAATATACACCATGAAAGGTTCATATGATAAGATGATGAAATTTATAGAGACGGAAGATGAGAATTATCGAAAGAGATATGATGAATATGCGAGAAAATTAACAATACAGAAGAAGAATAAAGGTATGAAACCTGAGGAATTAAAAGAATGGATAAAGAAGAATGAGGTGAAGAGACCTCAACGAAAATATGAGGTGAAGATTTATTTTCCGGAAGTCTCACATATACAACATATGAGTGTTATTAAAATAGAGGATGTATCATTCTCCTATACATCAGATACACCTCTTATATTTAAAAAGATAGAGTTTGGTATCAATATGGAGAGTCGTTATGTATTTGTGGGGGCGAATGGAGTAGGTAAAACAACATTATATCATTTAATTATGGGTAAATATCAACCAAATGAGGGGACAATCATTGTGGATGGAAGAATTCGAATCGGATATTATCATCAACAATTAATAGAGAATCTTCCATTAGAGAAGACACCATTAGAATATTTGAAGAAGTTAAAGAGTGATATAAGTATGGAAGAGTCGAGAGCAATATTATCGAAAGTAGGTATACAGAAGATAGAGAATAATGATTTATGTAATGTAAAGATAAGAGAATTATCGGGAGGACAGAAGGCGAGAGTTTCATTTTGTTCTTTACAAATTCAACGTCCTCATATTATTCTTTTTGATGAACCGACGAATCACTTAGATATAGAGACGATTGAAGGATTAATTGAGGGTATCAATTCCTATAATGGAGGCGTACTCATTATTTCACATGATATTTATTTTATACATAAAATTATAAATTATAAGATTTTTGAATTTAGAGATAAAGGTATCTATCTTTATCCAAATTCTATTTATGAATATGCTGAAAAATTTGAATCTTAAATGATTTTTATTTTTTAGTTAATTTTTTTTTAATAAATTATTTATATCAATTATAAATAAATATGAATTATACAGAAGAATTTAGACTTGATTATTATACAAATTGTTTATATTCACAAAATCCTAAAAAAGAAGATATTAAAATTACAGAAGAACTTAAAAACTTTCAATGGCACAAACCTTATTTTTATCAAGGTTTTGAATCAGAACCACCTGATAATTTTCCTCATAAACATGGTAAATTTAAAGAAGGTTGGTGGTGGGGAATTAACTGTGGATATCCTTTAAAGATTCCATGTATTACGTTAAATGGAGATGGGTTTGATAATTTTGGTCACCCTTCTTTACAAAAAGTTAGAAGAACAAATCTTCATAAAAATTCTATCTTATTACCTTTAGAATATCACCGTCATTGGGTCGCGTATGAAAAAATATTTAAAAAAAATTTTAATTGGGATACAAAAAAAAATGATGTTATCTATCGAGGAATTAATACAGGTATTGAAGAAAAGGCAAGAATAAAATTTGTTGAAAAATATATTCATAAATATAATGTAGCTTTAACAATGAATCCAAATTTTAAACAAAATCCACAGTATCCTGAATTATCTAAAGAGAGTATGAGTATGGAAGAGATGTGTCAATACAAATATATAGTATCTATTGAAGGCAATGATAAAGATTCAGGAATTAATTGGAAGTTAGCATCAAATTCAGTTGTATTAATGAGAAGGCCTAAATTTGAAAGTTGGTTAATGGAAGGTTTATTGGTACCTTATTATCATTATGTACCCTTAAATGATGAATTTACAGATTTTGAAGAAAAATTAGAATGGTGTAAAAATCATCCAAATGAATGTAAAAAAATAACGGAGAATGCCTATCAATTTATGTCTACTTTCTCAAATCCAACTGTTGAATTCAATATTTATCAAAAAATCATTGATTTTTATCAGAAGAAGTATAAATTTGTGATATAATTATAATAATAAGGGATGTTTAATCAGCCTTCATGGAGTCACATACTACCCACTTAAAGGCACGATAATCATCATCGGGATGGATACGTGCAGTATAGGAAGGATTGGTGGATACACTCCATTCATACGTATCATTTGAACGATAATTTACTTGAGTATAATATCCATCTTCCTTCTCCAAAATCTTAATTTGAATCACATTTACTTCATGGTTTACACCATCTGAAAATGAAAGATGAGTCTTAAGAACAGGCTTCATTAGACTAATACAAAAAATGTATTCATTCCAATCATGCTCAGGACGCGGATATTGTTCGCATCCAGAATAATGTTCCTCCACAATCTTCTTTACCATAGGCATGAGAGTCTCATTCATGAGATCAGCATTAAACGTAAACTCCGTAGTTGACATGTTTTTTTGTTGTTTTTTCTCTAAATTATAATGAAGATTTATGAGATGATATTTTTATCATTTTTTCTTTCATTTACGTTCAATAAAGATTGATGAAAATATTCTTCCGAAAATTTAGATATCCATTCATCAAAAGAAGGGTTTTCATTTTTCAATCGAATTTGATGTATAATGATCCTTTGTAGTAAATAATGTAAATGTTTCTCAGATTGAATAATATATCCATTCTCTTCATTCTTTATATAATAGGGAGGAAAACCTCCATTTATGGTAATAGGTATACATTTATAAATCATCCCTTCTATCATAGATATACCAAAATGTTCATAAGCATAGGCTTCTTCTTCTAAATTTCGATTTATACCTGTTAGATTTATGATATATTTTGATTTTTTCAATATTTCATGTTTTTTTTCATTCGAACAATCTGTATAAAAATATAGATTTTTAATCTTATAAGATTTTAGTTTTTGAAGAGTCTCTTCATCATAAACTTTACCAATAATAGATACTGAAAAATTATTATATCCTTTCATACTTATTTTTTCAAAGGATTCAAGAGCAATGTCAAAATTTTTATTATTTGCTAAAGGATTATAACGAAAAATTCTACCAACCAATACAAAAGATAATTCTTCTTTTTTTATATCTATCTCTTCTATACTATTTAAATAACATGGAGGATATATAATATGTACAGATTGTTGAGGAGTTAAAATATTTTCAATACATTTTTCATAATATTTTTTTGTAAAAGGTGAATTAAGAATAATTCGATGATAAGTATTTATTCTTTTTTTATCTAAAATAGTGATATTCTCTTTCATATCAAATGGGAATTGACAATGAAAATAATTATGAGAAAAATCTTTGGAAAATCCTTCAAAATTAGGTATTTTTGAATTTGACATATCAAAATGATAATCCACTTTTCTATAAAATTGATTATGCTTTTCAAATGGATAAAAAAGAAAATATTTTAAATATTCTTCACCTAAAATTGTTCGAATCGTATGGATCTTTACTTCTTCTTTCTCATCAACACACAAAAGGATAATACATTTTTTATGAATTATAAAATATTTAGCAATATAAAGTAAATAATATTCTCCTCCACCAATATTTAAACCATAAGGTGATGTAATAATACATGTCTTAAATACATTTAAAAATACTTGTTCTCTCCAATAAGGATTTTTAATCCAAAAATTATGACCTCCTAAACTATCTTCATTGAATATACATTCGGAAGAAAACTTATAGGCTTCATTCCTATCTGCTACTTCTCCAATTTTTAAACGTATCATATTTAAAGAAAAATAAACATCCTCCGGAGGAGTAGATAAATAACAATTTTTTATAAATGATAAGGTTGAAGATTGATAAGAAGTATCATATATATTTATATTCGATATGACTTCTAACATACATTTTTTTGTTCGCAAACTAAAACCACCATTTCCAACTCCATGTGAATTATCATTTTGTTCTTCTGGCCATGGAGCACCTATATAGTCCCATTTTAAAAAATCATCTATATTCTCTTTAAATATACAACTATCCTCTTGATAAATAAGTATCTTCTCTCCATAAAATTGTTCCCAAAAATCAGTATTTACCAATAATTGACTATATGTAGATTGATTTAGATTATCATATTCTGTCTCAATGATTCTTATATTTTCAGATATATTACTACATATATTTTTTATATAAGAATAATTTAATCTACCACATACAATCGTATGTGACCAATTCTCACCTAATTTAAATATCATATTCCTTATTAAAAATTCAAGATGAGGTAAAGGACGATATTCGATCAAAACAGCTTCATTGGATTGATTCAATTGAATTTTTGGTAAAGAATATTCTCGAATGATATCTAAAAAATAATAACATAAATATCGAAATTCATTTTTTGGATTTTTTAAAATTATATTTTCATCAAATTTATAAATATCGCAGTATTCTTTTATTTTTTTTAAATAATTTAAAAACATATCTATATAAAATTATTTTTTTTTTATTAAAATATAAACATCTTAAAGAAAAATATATATTTATAAATATATATACAAAATATGAAAAATAAAATATTATCGAATGGAGAAGAGATTGAAAAAATAATGGACTATGAAGATGGTTTTATCTATTCTTTAAAAAATCCTTTCTGTAAAGAGATTCCTATTCTCTTTATTTTTTATCTTCCTAATTTAGGTTTTTACTTATATTTATCTTTAGAAGATATTTTTGAAAAAAAACAATCTTATCAAGGATGTCATGATAAAATACCTAATTTAAAAAAATATGAATTTACTAAAAAAATAATAAATTCAGAAGAAGATGGTCAACATATTTTTCATTATCACAAATTAGATATTGCTCATATTAATACTACTTTTTATCATTATTACGACCAAATATTAAAAAAAGATGTTTATACAAAAGAACCTGAACATACTGAATATCTTTTTCAAGGTGACAAAAATAAATTAGGTATTCTTTTATATCGTCGTTCTGGAGAATACTTAATGACAAATATCCAAAAAAATGAATATTATTCAGAATCCTATGAATATAAAAATTATCATGATGAATATTTATCATATCAATCATGTCTCCATTTGGAGGGGAATGATAATGATTATCCGGCAACAGATAACCGTCATCTTCATAAGTAAAGAGAAAATACTTGATATTTATATTTTTTTCATTCTTCTAAATTTTTGCTTTCTATTTTTTATTGTTTGAATATTCATTGGTAACTGAAAATTCATAAATAAACTTGATTTATTTTTAAATTTATCTTGATATATTTGATGAATCAATTCTTTAATATCTTCTCTTTTTAATATTAACTCTTTTATTTTTTTATATTTTTCATAATAAACTTTTTCTGAACTAAGATTGGAAGTCTCCACATATTTTAATTGTATATGAAAAATACGTTGAAATAATGATATCAATTCATCTTTAGGACGAATCATATCTTTAAAATCAAATACATAAAGTTGTAAAAAAGGATTCTCAAAATAAAAATATCGATTTTTAGGTATTAATTTATCAATTATTGGTATTTGAAGTATCTCTGATAAATCTTCTAAACTCTCTTTTAAACCTAATAAACTTCTTCTTGTTAATTGTTCTTTAAATATTTCAATTAATTCTTCTTCTGATTTTTTTATAATAATCGTCTCTTCTGGTTTTACATTTTGAAAAAATATCAAATCATTAAAATTAGTTTGAAAAAATGAAGATAATAGTCTATCTTTCGGATCTCTGATTACACTTATGATCCTTAATTTTTTTTTACGAATTAAATGATACTTTTTTAATAATTGTATAAATTCATCTGATGTCATATTCATATTTTTTAATAGATGAATATGACTTGATGGATAACCATTTAACTCAAATGTCTTGATAAGTGTTTGTGTTGATGTTTTATGTGATGAATATATAAAAAATTCATGTTCTGTAAACATTCTTAACTATTATCACTATTTATTTTTTTTTTTAATTTTTATCATACAGTTTGTTTATCTTTATTTTGTAGTAATTCAAGTCCTTTAATTTTCTTCATCTCTATCTGATTCTCTATATCTACTTCTTCTTTTTTCTCTTTTTTTTCTTCTATTTTTTTATTCTCATTATCATTATCATTATCATGATCCATATGTTTGGCATCAATATCTAACCATTTATCATTATTCATTAAACAACTTTTTAAACAGATATAATAAATTAAATCCGTAAAATAATTTTGTTGATCTGGAGATATTAAATTTCTATATTTATGATATCGAATCATCAAGTTTCGATATAAATAATATCTTTTATAATAATCTTCAAAACTACTTTTTGATGAATAATAAATATCTTCAAATTCAAATCCATATTCATTTATCTTCTTCATTACATCCATATTCTGCATAAATTGTTGATGAGGTCTAAAAAATGTATTCAATGTTGATATTAATAAAGATGCTATACTTACTTTCATAAACATATCTCTCGATATCATATTTTGTGTTGTTGCCTGACCGGCTGTCACAGCGGATAAGAGTGTGATGGATAGATTAATTGGGGTGGATATATTACTCCAAAACGCTGATGCTATATATATTTTCCACCAATGATTTCCTAATTCTCCATCTAACTTATCTTCTAATGTCTCCACCATTTTTTTAAGTTCATTCTTTTTTTCTTCTGTCCATTCTTCTTTTTTATAAATAGGTATATTCGGATTCTCCTTCTCCATTCTCCTTTACTTTTTATCTCTCTTCTTTCTCTTTTATTATAAACGCATCTTCTTTTTTTTATGCATATTGTAGACAAAAATACTCATTTCCATATGTGATAATATCACTTATTAAACCACATAAAAATGTATGTTCTTTAATATGTCCAATCACGATCTCATTCTTTAAAAATTTACCATAAATTGAGAGTTCACTTGATAGTCTATCCTCACTTTCACCATAAGATTGACAAAAACGGAGAGATACCCATCCTCGATTATCTAGATAAATAGTTAAATTCTCATTTACTCTCTCTGATTCATTCGTCTCTTCAAGATTTTTGATCTTCATATTCATAATACATCCATCATAATTTTTAGCATTCGATACTTTTAACATATAAGGAAGTGATGATACCACTCTTTTGTAAAAAGTTTTAAAACTCTCATCCGCAAATTCTTCATGAATATCTTCATCATTCATTAAAGGAAAATCATCCATGGTTATACCACGTTGACCTTCTTCATCATATTCAGGTCTAGTACCAATATCAAGTGTATATGTTAAGGATATATCCATTCTTGTCTGAGAATTTAATTTTTTACATAGATTTTTGATTAAAGTATGAAAAGACTCTATATGTAAAATACGATTCTCTTCTGTTCTCTCATCCGAATACCTTTTACCCTCCATCTGAGATTGAATTCTATACTCAATCTCTTCTCGAATACGTTGGTTATTCATCTTTTAGCTTTTATTTATCCATTTTTATATCACCTTTTTATACTTTCGAATGATTCATTTTTTTTCATTCTTCTTTACGTCTATCTTTTTCTATTTTTACGTTGAATATAAAGAAAATAGAAAATAAAAGAATAAAAGAGAAAGAAGAATGGAGGAGATCGAAGAAGATATTCATAATTTTTCAAAAAGAGCATTTTTATCTAAAATTTACTTCCATCGAGCAAAAGAGAATGAATATATTATGGAATATAATCGAATTTTATGTATGGAGGCTCTTCCATCTCTCGAATTACCGAAAAATATTGTTCGTTGTAAATTTGTTCGAAGATATAAGAGTATTTGGGAGACTGAAGATTCAAAGATCATCGATTATTTTCAACAAAAAGGAAGATCCTTAGATCAAGAATTCATACATATCATTTTTGAAGATGAATCTCATAAAGAATATATACTATTATATATTCATCAATATCTTAAAATAAAGTTTGAAGAAGAAAAATTACTAATATCCTCTTTTGATATCCAAAAAATGGCTCTTTTATCCGAAAAATTATTATTTTATCAGAATGAGATAAATATAAAAAAATAAAGAGAAAGAATAGTAAAAATAATAAAGATGAAAAGTTCATATTGGAAATATATAAGTTATGTGATTTTATACAAGATTATGTATGTATATGCTATATCGAGTGGTGCAAATGAACCGATTGCGGATAATGAATTAGGATTAACTGCGAAAGATTGTGCTTTACAATATTGTACACAGAAAGATGGGATGTCATTATGGTTATCATTGGTAAATCAGTGTGTATCCAATCCGAATCCATATTTTCGACAGAAGACAACGAAAGAGAATTATGAGGAGGTTGTGAATACAGATGAATTTATGATTACTCCCATGGTATCGGGTTCAGTATGTGCAGTAATGAGTTTAATTTCATTTATGTTAGGATATAGTTATTATCGTTATGATAAGGTAAAAAATGGTTATCAAAAGGTGAATATGAGAGAGGATAATTAAATTGAATTATGAATTGTTTTGGTTTCTTTAATAAGTAAAAAATATATTTTACTTATCAAATACTTATCTCATCTACCACGGAAAGGTACAATTATCAGAAGAGGTGGCCCCGAAGGGCTGTGAGGGGGGGGTGTGTGGCACCTAGCCGAGGAGCGACTTCCGGCGCTTCTCCTCCGCGACGATGTTGTCGAGAAGGTCGAGCAGACCGGTGTAGAACTCCGTGGTGTCGGTGGCCTGGTTGGGAAGAAGCCTCCACAGGCCGTCGATACGCCGTAGTTCCTCGATTTCGTCGCTGGTGAAGAGGAAAGAATGGTCTCCGTGAATAGCCCTGGAGGCAGGACCTGCCAGCCTAGCGGCGGCCTCGCTGCGAATGTAGGCGAGATTTTCCAGTGAAAGAGTGCTGAGAGACATGTTGCGTTGGTTGTGATTATTTATTTACAGGATTTTTTTAATTTATAGTATTTGACCCATCATTTTTTTTATAAGTGGGCTACTTAGCCCAGAAGAGGTGACCTGTGACGAATCAGAGAAAGTCTCCGAACAATCGTCACAAAGTCATCATTGCCACCTACTTGGCGTATCTCCATATCACCGACATGGGTAGTGGTGACAGGAAGACGCCACTCACGAAGAACCTCGAGAGAAAGTCTCTCGTTGTTCTTCATGATCAAGGGAATGACAGTAGATAAGAGGTCCATCCACAAATTTAATCCCTCAATGTAGGTGACAAAACGGTTGAGATACTCCTCGTCCGTCTCTCCTTCACAAGGGTGTCCTATATGGTCAATAGTCTCCTCCATGTAGGTTTGGGTAATCTTCTTCTTAGAACCACAGTGGATCAGGATATGCATACATTCAGGAAGGATAGTAATCTTCTCCTCGTAGATGTCGCGAAGGGTCTTGTGGGCGTCATCTACGGCGATAAGTCTCTCGACCTTGAGGTCGATGGTAGGAGACGACATGTATTTGGTAAAGTACCTGTACACGAAGTCGAGAACCACCAGTTGATCTCTACGGTCGTCGCTGAGGTGAGGACAATGTGGGACAAAGGAAATGAGTTGGGTGGCGAGGGGTGTAGCCTTACATAAAAGGAGGTCAACAAGGTGGTTAACGTGAGTCTGGTTCTCCTCACGGATGATGGACACGATGGTAGTGATCACCTCACTATAGCCCATAAGACGAGCCAGGGTAGCGAGCTGCACAGCTGAAAAGTCGTAAGTGCTGGTAGCAGACATGGTTTTTTGATTGTGGATTGAAAATAATCATATTTAAAATACTTTAGAAGTTAAGAGCCATCATTTTTTATTCAATAATTTAATATTAAATAAATTGAAGAACTAACAAAAAAAATGATGGGTTAAGTAGTATGATTTTTATTTTCTTTAAATAAAAGTAATTCGCTCTAACCGTCAACCACCTCCAGTGTCCTTACACTCGCGAGGTATTTACAACCAAAGCAACCAATTCAAGCACTTTCTCTACAGTCCAACTGAAGATGATCTCTGCAATGCGCCACTACTACAAGCCCGCCACCAAGCCCACCGCCCGCACCATCTCCCACCGCACCTTCCACGCCGACCTCACCTTCGGAGTCGCACAGCAGGGTGTCTTCCACCAGGAGGACCCCGCTGACGTCCCCACGTCCGCTGCCGCTGGCTGGGTGAAGGTGCATTCGACCCGCCGCAACAAGCGCGAGCACCGCTCCACCGACCAGCGTCTCAACAACGTCTCGACCAACGACCTCAACACCACATGGTTTGTGGACGGGTGCGAGGAGCGTGACGAGGCGACCCTGTCGTACAAGGACGCCTGCCGTCAGGACTACAAGAAGAACGCCCTGCTGAACAAGCAGGACGAGCACTTCTTCCGCGAGTCCGACAGGCGTCGTGCCCGCCGCGCCGCGAAGGGCAAGTACCCCCTGCCCAACCCGCGCGACAAGCACGACGAACGCACCAACCAGGCCGCGTCCGAACGCTGCGCCGAGTGGGAGAGCGACCACCTTCGCTCCCCCATCGGTGTGGCGGCCCGCCGCATCCCCAACGCCCAGCACCTCCAGCGCGCCACCGCCCGTCGCCGCTACGGCCGCCAGGCCTCGCTCCCCACTGACGAGGGCGAGTTCGACGTCGACGTCGACCCCTACGATGTGCTGCTGATGTGGGAAGACCACTTCGCGGCACAGGAGGCTCAGGAGGCTCAGGAGGCTCAGGAGCTCGAGGATGCCATCGCCTTCGAGGCCTACGCCGACGAAATGCTCAGGCTCGAGGCCGCCGCCTACGCGCTCGAGCTCGAGCAAGAGGCCATGCGCCGCGAGCGAGAGCGTGCCGCGATCCGTGCCGCCTACGAGGCCGAGCGCGAGAAGCTCAACTCCGACGTCGGGACCCAGAAGGAGTTCTTCCTCGCTGCCCTGGACTCGAGGTACCACCCCGCCATCCAGCGCGAGGTCGCAACATACGA
>JACCDO011070637.1_pt1 | contig 12099 bp, 13 predicted proteins | sample 7446101 | NCBI WGS metagenome assembly JACCDO01 (sample SAMN15323440, study PRJNA562643) | freshwater metagenome | isolation source: river surface water | place: USA:Blue River Watershed | collected 2017-08-16 | reverse complement strand
ACTATCAGATAAGCAGTGATTGGTTAGGTTTTGATTATATCACTAAACTTTTATCAAAAAAAGTATCTTATGAAAGTTGTTCTTGTAATGGAAAAGATAAATCTAAATTTAGATTTAAAAATAGAGGTAGTAAAAAAATAAAAAAAAGTTTGGGTTCCGAATCAAATGGATATGTTGAACAAGAAAATCAAGACTGTGTAGATGAAAATAATATTGAACAAATATTAGTATGTTTATTAAATCCAGTTGTCAATTTAAGAGAACAAATGCAATCTATTACTGATTTCAAAAAATTATTTGATAAATCTAATAATTCCTAAAAATCTAATAATTTATAATAATATTTTAATCAATCAATACATCACTTTGATAAAATTTAATTTCAATATCTTCATTTGAATTATTAACTATAGTTATATTAGAACTGAGATTTAGCACCATTGTGGTATTTTTTTTATAACTAGTGTTTTGAGTTTTTAAAACATTTCCCACAATTAATTCCAAATTTTTATCGAATGAAAAATAATTATTTTTAATTTCATCTTTATTTATCATGTACATACTATTTTTACTTACAATTATATTTTTTGCTTTTCTTTTTTTTATCTTTTTATTTGGGATTATTTTATAATTATCCGGAGTTGCATAATATAAAGAAATAAGTAATGCAATGGTAATACAGACCATCATAAAAAAATTAATCAAATATACAATATATATTTTTTTAATTGATAACATCATATAATTTATATAAATTTATATAATAAATTTATAAACTTATTATAACTAATGATTGAAAATAAGAATATACCATCTTTAAATGTTGCTGTAGAAAAAATAACTGGAATAAATCCAGATTTTATAATTATAATATTAGGTGCATTATTGTATTATTTTAATTATTTGGCAGAGAAAAAATATTTAATTACCAATATAATTATTACAAGTTTTGTATTAGCAGTCTTTGATTTATTTTTAAAAAAATTATTATTATTTAATGTTTCAGATGATTATTATAAATTTGTTGTAAATAATGTAATAACTATCGTTGTTATTGATTTATTGATAAATGTAATTACAAATGGTTTATACAATAATCAAAAATTAACTTTTGCTAATTATTTTAATTTAGCATTTGCTTGTTTTTTTTATGAAACTATTGTATTTAAATTGTTCAACTATAATAATTTATGCACACAAAGACTAAGAACTATTACCAAAACAATTATGAGATTAGCTACTATCCATATCTTATCAAACTTACTAAATGGATATTCATATGATGAAATGTGGTTTGATTTCTCATTCGGCCAGATATTTAACTTTTGCTTTTTCAATACAGTTTTCAATAATGACTAGAAAAAAATATAAATTTTATCAAATAAATTTTATCTAATACACATTTTTTACAAATAAATTAATTTTTATAATAAAAATCTTAATATAAAAATTTACTTAACTAATTAGTTTAATTACTTTATTTTTTTTCAATAAGTTTTTCTACTTTTTTAACATATCTTTTCATAGCATGTTCCTTACTCATACCTTTATTTTGAATCCATGCATCGTATTTTGCTCTACCTTTAGGGTCAAAAAATCCAGGTTGTTCAATATTGCAATCTCCTACAGTTGCTTGTTTAAAATAACCATATAAAGACAACATAGTATCATTGTCTAATTTTAATCCTGAATTTTTGATATCATTTGCGGCTTTTTCAAAGTTCTTGCTTATGTCTTCATTACCCATTTTATATTTACTATTATATAATAATATTATTTTTTTAAATTGGTTGTTATTTTTATCCAATTTTTATATAAAATATTATTTATAATTTGATTAATTGTTATCCAATGTATAAGTTTATTGGTTTCTTAAATAAATTAATTTTAAATATATTAAATTTCACCATCATAATTACGGATTTTAATTATCTTCCTCATCAGAAGAATCATCATCAGAAAGTTCTATGAACTTTTTGTTATCTTTTTCAACTTTCTTTTTGGGTTCTTCCTTTTTAGACTTTGATTTACTAGTTTTGGCTTTAATTTCATCCTCATCATCAGAAGTTACCACAGGTTGGGATGCCTTCTTAGGTTCAGTAGCCTTTGTTGCCTTCTTAGCAGGCTTCTTTGGTGCCTCTTCCTCAGAATCAGAAGCATCTGATTCGGGTTCAGGAGTCTTAGTTGCCTTCTTAGTAGGTTTCTTCTTAGGAGCCTCGTCTTCAGAGTCATCAGTCTTTGCTGATTTCTTAGCAGGCTTCTTAGCCTCTTTATCGTCATCAGACTTATCAGTCTTAGCAGACTTCTTAGTGCTCTTGTTCTTCTTAGGGGCTTCCTCCTCATCATCATCAGATTCATCATTCTTATTTGAAGAATTATCAGTAGTGTACACACCCATAGTGGTGCATTGTTTCTTTTCACATACATCCTTAAGAATCTTGACAATTTCTTTACTGGTTTCCTTAAATACGATATCAGTAATCTTCTTGTCCTTCAGTCTCTTGTGAACTTCGGTTTTGACTTCATCAATGGATTTAGTGCATTTAATGTACTTTCCGCGGAATCCATCTTCTTCCTCACCGTAATATTTCTTAAGAGAAGCGTATAGGACTTCAGGAGCATCGTTAGTAAACTCTACGATACAGCGTCCAGTAGAAATGATACCTTTGTAGAATACACAAGCAAATGTTAGAGGAACTTTGGCCTTAACAGTTTTGGTTGATTCAGTTTTAGTTTCAGATTTTTTGCCCATTATTATATGTCTTTTCTATGTTCTTAATTTATGATATGAATGCTTTTTATTTTTTTTTCAACTTTTTTAATTTTAAACATTTTTATAATATATACTATATACTATAAACTATATACTATATACTATTGGTTATAATATATAATAACTAATTCTATTTAATTTTGCATTTGGATATCCATTCTTGATATCTATCTTTAGCATTAAATATGGGCCCAGGATGTATTTTAGCATCAAATTTAGTGTCCCAGTTATATATAATCTTGTTATCAACATCTTTAAGATGTGGTAGCCATTTTTTAATATATATACATTCTGGGTCCCATTTTTTAATCATAGCATTGGATATATTCATTGGTCTACCCGCAATAGGTGCTTCAGATGGTGCGAATTTCTTGCCTGGAAAATCTAATTCTGTAACCCATTGAGCATTAAGTTTATTTTGACTAGTACTACAATCCAACAGGTGTCTTGAAAACCAATCATTAAGTCCAATATACCTACATAAAGGGTTTATTAGTAAATATTTAACTGAAAATACCCCTACAATCATTCTACATCTATTATGCATAAATCCAGTATGTAATAATTCCTGTACCGCAGCATCTACTAATAAAAATCCAGTACGAGATTTCATCATAGTATCCCATTCTTTCCATTGACGAGATGATTTATCAGGAATAGTATCTACCCATTTAATTTTATCATATCTTGAGTCAACATGAGAATCATAGGAATTTGCGCCTTCTAAATATCTTAACAAACAATAATAATAATCTCTCCAAATTACTTGATTAATTAATTGAGTAGAACTTCCAAGTTTATCTTGTAGTGCAAAATAAAATTCTCTTTCTGATACTAAACCAAAATTTAAATATGCAGATAAATGTGTTGTGTTATAAGATAAAATATCTCTTTTAGTATTATATTCTTTAAAATCTTTTAACGAACTTAAAATCCCAAGTGCCAATTTCCTTGACCCAATTTCTAGTGGATTATATTCAGGATTAAGATGACTCTCCCAAAAACCATCAATATCATCAGAATCAAGACTTTTTGGTATTTTTATTTTTGAAATAAATTTTATTTTTTTTGTTTCTGGCTTATTAAATTTATTTTTTACCTCTAACATATTTTTTCTAAATGCACCATATTGTTTATAAGGAGAAGTTTCATCTTTTTTAAGTAAATCCATTGAACACATTGTTAAATCATCATCATTTGGAAATACTTGTATTCCTTCACTTTCACAATAATCAACAATAATTTTATCTCTGGTTAATGAATATTGTGTAAAATCATTATTAAATCCAACACATATACTTGGAAATTTATTTGAAAGATTTTTTATCAAATATTTTAAAACATTTTTTGGTTTACCATAAAATACATATAAATCTGATGACTTTTTATTTAAAATTGTTTTTAAATCTTTTAAAGATTCACATAAAAATCTTAATGTAGGAAAACTTAAATAATTCTTGTTTGTAGAATTTAATTCTACTTGATATGGGTCACAAATAAATATTGAAACAATATTTTTACATTTGGTTGATAATAAATTTAAACCACGATTATCTTCAATTCTTATATCTTTTCTATGAATAAATATACCTAAATCATGTATGATATTTTCAGTTTTATTACTTTTACTTTTTTCAGATTTACTTATTAACTCCGATTTTGTTCTAGTTTTTGTTTTAGAAGACTTTTTAGTACTCATTAACTATAATATATTTTATATATATAATATTATATTTGTATAAATATAATATCAAACAAATTAATTTCAAATTTTAATTCTTTTTTCTTTGAAAAATAATAATCCAGAAAATAAATACTATAAAAATTGCAATAAGTAAATCAGTTGAAAACCAATTAAATCCAGTATATTCAGGACCTACATTTTCGAATTTTTCACGTTTATCTATGTTTCCTGGTTTTAATCCCATACCAGGTAATGGAATATTAGGTTTTTGTAAAACTACTTCTTCTGGTTTTGGTATTTTAATTTGGTCAACTACATTAACAGTTTCTACAGGTTTTGGAGTAGTTACAGTAGCACTATCTTTTGCTAAATAAGCACAAGTTTTAATATTTGCAACCAAAACTCCTAAATCAATCATCATATTGTCTGCATGATTTTTAAGATTATCCATATTGGCTAAAAAGCATCCTAAATCAATATAAATTTTATCTTTATCACATTTTTCATCAAGTTTATCTCTTAATTCTTTTTCCATATCACTATAATGACTAATTTCTTTTTTAAGAATTTCATTTTCTGATTTAATTAGATTAACCAAGTTGTTATTTTCAAAAAGTCTGTCGTTAAATTCTTTATTATCAATTATTTTTCCATCAATAGTTTTTAATTCATCAGATAATTCATTAAATCTATTACCAATTTCCTCTGCATTAATAGAAATATTTTTTAATTCATCAAGTTTTTCATTATATTTATTTAATAAATCAACATAAGAATCATGTTGAAGTTGACTATCAGTATTGGTACTGGTATTGGTATTTCCAGTTGGTTCAGTTCCTGTAGTTAAATTAACAGTGATAGGAAGATTAGAAGAACCATTATCACCAGTTGCACAAGAACCAATATCTTTTCTTATACAAAAGAAACTGTTAGGATCTTGATTATTTAAAGAAGAAACATTTTTATAAATTCTACATTGTTTTGAATTATTATCATAATCAAATCCAACACAATTTACATCAGAAGCACATGATTTTTTACAAATATCAACAGTAGTATTATTAATTGTTAACATATTATCTCCTGATAATCTATAATTATCACTACATTGATATTTATCATCTGAATTAGCTGAATTGTTGTATTGTATATTTTCAAACGATTCAATCATCATATTATTACATGATTGATATACTTGATTATCATAAGAAGAACCATCTACACTATAAAAGTTCATTATATTCTATAATATATATTTATATATTATAAAAAATTACCAATTATACAAAAATCTATTAATTATTTAAATAATAATTAAGAAAAATTTAATAAAAAAATTATATCTTATATAAAAATATTTATGGTTTGATATTATCCAAATCATTCCATGCATTGTATCCATAAGTAAAAGTAGGATTTTTATATAATGTTCCCCAGTCAAATGTTTTAGTAATTAATGGATAACATGTTGCTGTACCAGTGTAACCACCTTCAAAACATACACCTTTGCATTTTGCTTTGCATTTATCCATACCTGTTTTAATATTACTATAATCTATTTTATCAATTTGATTAACAACATTAAAAGCTGTTTCTTCAATATTTGCTTCATCAACTTCATCATTATAATAATAAACTAAATCTTTACCTTCTCCTGCAGTTGTTTTATAATAATCTTTATAATCAAAATCTAAAGGAATAGCACCTGCAAGATCAGTCATTGGAGCACTAGGATAAGTATAATATTTTTGATTAGGTCCAACAACAACTTCTGTATCTAATCTTTTAATTACCTTTGGTTTAATACCAGAATTATTTTGAGATGATTTTGTATTTTTTGATTGTACATTAAATCCTTCTTTGGAAAAAAATAAGTTGTTAATACAGATTATAATCAAAATTATAAATAAAATAATAAATATATTTTTTATCATACTTTCTAATATATAATAAACTCAAGAAAAATATTTATAATTTATTTTTTTAACTTTTTACATAAATCTAAATATTTGTTTTTATACTTAATATATTTATCTTTATATTTATTATCTGTAATAGTTCCAGTACCAGACCAACATTTGCCTCCTTCTTGTTTTAACACAATAATTGATTTAACATCAGATTTTAAGTTCTCAATACCATTTTTTACTTTTTCTAAAAATTTTTTAGCAGCCTCTTCAGTTTCTCCAACTGTATGTTCTACAGAATTTGTTAATTTTTTACCGTCTCTTTGTTCGAGTAAAATAACTGTTGGAAATCCTTCAATCATTCCAAATACATCTTCACCATAAGTTGTCTTAAAATTTTCATGTGACATTGGTGCAACATCAGTATCTAATTCCTCAATCACAAATTCAATATCAGATAATTCTTTATCAGATTTTGCTAATTCTTTTGCTTTTTCAAATATTGGTAAAAATGAATGACAATGTCCACAAAAATCTGCTTTTGCTAAAATTACTTTTAAATCTCTTCCCATAATTAATATTATATATATTAGTTATGTAAATAAATTAAATTACACTAGAAAAATTATTTATCACCTATAATAGTCTTATATTTTGACAGATAGGTCTGAAGTTTTTTTGAAGTTTTTGATATATTTTCTATTGCAATTGAACTAATTTTTTTAATTGCTAAATTTTTATCATTTGGTCTAATTATAACTTTAATTCTAAGTTTATCAACATCTTTAGTTTCAATCCCCCTCACAGTTTGAATCTGTGTATTTGCTGTTGCTTCTACATCCCATTGAGACTGTACCCTGATGTCTGGATTGATGTTCTGTACAAGTAAATTTAATACATTTGCTATTTTACCAGGATTTACCTCTAATTTTGAATATACCACATATCCTATATATATTTCAGAACTTACTGGTATTCCATTGGTAACTGCATGATTAATATATTCTTTAAAATAATTTGTAATGTCACTTGTAAGTAATTCCAATATACTTTCTTTTTCAGTATAAACATTGTTTTCCCTCCATACAGTAAAATTCACATTGGAAAACACATCAGGTTTTGTAGCCTCCATCCTTTACCCTATATATTATAATATTATTTAATTCTAAAATCATTTTTTTTACAATATATATATTTGTTTAACCAATATATTTTTTATTATAATTATATCCATAAAAAAATCCTAGAGAACCTCCGATAAATAATCCAAATACATATTTATAACAATCAAATAATTTATTACAATTTGCACATCCATTACATCCACATTTATCAATAGTATTGGAAAATATCTTATTTCTATTAATATATTTGTATGTTGATGAATTAAATGATTTAAAATTTTTATCTTGAAAAAAACTAAATATTCGTGAAAATCTTGACATTAATTAAGTCTTGGTATATTTTAATTATAATCAAAAAATTAAATTATTTTATTTAGAAAAAATTTTTATGAAATACTAATTATCGATTAATTCCCATAACAAACATTAAGTTCTGTAGGATTATCATTAATTGTCACAAGAATATTTACAGGGTCATTGAAATTAATTTGTTCAATCATAATATCATCTCCATCATAAACTTCTTTGGTACCATTAGTCATAAATTCAACCTTGGTTCCAAGAATATTCTCAATCTGAGAAATTACATTTGCACTTTCAATGGAGTTAACTTTAATCTTTGACCACAGCGAAATCTTAACATCATTACACATAACTGTTGTTGCAATCGGGGGATTAGTTCCATCAATATAATTAGTATCCATGTTGATAAATCTGTTTTTGTAAATATCAATATCAGAATCATTAGATTTGATATGATGCTTTCCCTTTGAATAAAGTTTAATTACTCTAAGATACTCCATTACTTGGAAACCTGCTGTGAGTGCAGTAGTTGTAATCAATGCTGGAATAATGTTTCCTGCAATCTTTCTTGTTGCGTAAATGTCAGATTTTGTAATTGAATATTGCTCATTTCTAATATTAGCAGATTCAGTCACAAATTGAATATGTCCAAGTGAATCATCATCCTTCTCAAATTCAACTTTGGAAACTGTAGGAATCTTAGTATTAATTATTTCTGCAATTTCTCCCACAATTTCATCAATACAAAGTGTATCAATGTTAAAATTGTTCATTGTCGGATTAATTACCTTTGCATACTCTGTAACTGGTTTTGAATAAGAAATACTGGTACCAAACATTTGGTTCAGAATATTAAATCCATGAGTCATAAATTCATTAATAAATTCATAATTAATCTTAAGATGTACAGGAAGTCTATCACCCTCCTTTAACTCTTTCTTATTAGGATTTTCAGCATTAACATACTCATTGTAAAGTTCATCAACATTCTTTACAAAATTTTCCTCAAAGATAGATGAAAGAAGATTGAAATATCCATCATGGGTTAAATCAAAATTCTTGTATTTATATACCTGTTGATAAAAGATTTTAATGTCTCCTTCATTTGTACTTGCAAGTGTCGAGAAATTTCTGTACTTTTCAATCAACCCAGGCATTGAATTAAATTCAGTTTCAAATAGTTCCCTTGCCCATTGAATTGTATGTTCGGGTTTGTAAGGGAAGGATTTGATTGTACAAATCGGAATCGTTTTCTTAACTTCAGGATCCTTTGCAGAACCAAATGATTCAGTCAGATAAGGAATAATTACTTGGACATTACCAAGAGTTCCTTCAGTACCAGAATTAATCATTGGCTTTTCGTATTTGATTGCTTGTTGGTCCATATAAATTCTTGCATCATTATTATCAAGTGCCAACATGTAAATATCAATGTTGTCATGGAAATCATTATTAAAAATAGATTCTGTTTCTTTACAAACCTTTTGCTCAAAGACAACTACATTTGTATCAGGATTAAATTGCTTAATCTTATTCGATGCAGTTACTGCCTTTGATTTATAAATATCAGCATCATTAAAGAGGAACTGACGAGAAAGATTTGACTTTTCAATACGGTCATTATCGGTAATTACAATAGTTTTAGTACCAAACATACCTAGATTCTTGACAAGTTCACAACCAATTGCTCCTGAACCTACAATAAATGGAACTGTCTTTTGTACTTTTTCTACAAATTTCTTTCCGAACACATTAATTAATCCTTCATATTTGTTTGTAGAACGATAATTCTTTCTTGTATTATCAGTAATTTGAATTTCATTGTTATCAATCAAGTCAAGATAATCAAGATAGTACCATTGTGAGATAGGAACATATTTATGACCAATTGCTTTTACAGCCTCATGAGATACCACTCCACCAATAATTGATGCAAATGGAAGAACATCACCCTTGAGTGTGTAGCAAAACTTCTTGGCTAAAATCTTGAATTCATCTGATTTAGATTCATAATCTTTAATATGGGTTTTAAAAACTTCAAAATCACTTTGAGACCATGAATCAGGAGTTTTACCTTCCGAATTAAAATATTGGTCATATCCCTTATGAAGTTCATGTAAATCATTTGCACGATTAAAATCAATTGAAAAGTCAGCAATAATTGAATCAATTGTTTCATAATTATCTTTTAGCATCTTGAATTTGTACTCTTTGTGAACTTTCTTTTTAATAATTGATTTGATTGAATCTTTCTCGAAATCCAAATTATCCTTAAATTCGATTTCCATTGGAGTTTTTGTCTTTTTGAGTTTAACTGTATGAACTTGATTATCAGTTGTGGTAATTTCAAGTGTATCACCATCTTCAAGTTCATGTCTATCTCTGAAAGTCATGGTATTTCCACTAACCTTATCCAAAATCAGATAATCATATTGCTTTCCATCTTGGTCAATCACAACAAAATTATCACCAAAATCATTGAACACACATCCAGTGATACCATAACAACTTGCCATAATAAATTTGATTGATTTCTTATGACAAATACGGTTCAGAGTTGAAGCATCCTCATAAGTACTGTTTGTAATAATTACAATATTATATTCAGTAATCTTTTCTGAAATAAATTCATTATTCAAATCAAACACATTTACTTGATTAATTTGAATTGTAGGGTTCAGTTTTCTAATTGAATCTAGAGGAATTGAACCAGATTCATCTTGCATAAAATAAAGACCTGTTTTTTGGTTATTTTCCAGAATCTTATTGTTTACGACATCAATCTGATTAAATCCCTGAAGAGCCAAATTTTTGATAATTTCTTGACCTAATGTATTGTATCCAATAACAAGAACCTTGGCACTAGATAGTTTAATCATCACATCCTTTCCTACTGTATAAGATTGACGAGTATATCTACCCTCATCTTGCGTACTTTCATTATTAGTAAAACTAGCCATTTTTATATTATATTATTTAGTAGTAATTATATATATTTTATTCAATTTTTTCAATAATTTTATATAAAACTAACTGTATTAATTGTTATCAAACCTTCTAGCACAGTATAAAATACTACAGAATTTTCAGTATTTGTATTATCCAATTGATTAAATTTTATCAACGAATTATCTCTTGGACTAAATCTAAATATCCCCTTGATATTATGAGTATGAAGATATACATTTGGAATCATATGTTTCTTTATACTAGTAATATTACTAGTAATGAATATTGGATTATTTTTCTTTTTTTCCGACCTAAATGTTTTATCAAGTACATTATTAGGATCAAATATAAAACCAAATACCTCTTTCTTAAATTTAATTACTGAATCTGATTCTATTTTAATAATATGGTCATCTGATTCAAATAATCTTAACTTACTTAGATACCATGTGTGAATACTTATATTAACAGCATCCTCTTTTTTAATTTTTTGTTTTTGCTCCACAACAATATAATCAGGGAATAGTTCAATTAATTTTAATAATTGTTGGTCTTGAATATTAGGTTTTTCCAATATTTTATTTGAAAAATCTAGTGGATTATACATATCATCATAATTCCATATAAATGGATATTTAGGAAAATCAATCTGCATTTGTGAATAGATTATTTAATTAGTTTATTATTTTAGTTTATTATTTATTCAAATTTTTTATTTTTTTATTTGGATAATTTATATTGGATAATTTATATGAGATTTTTAGTTATAATTTTATTAATTTTATTAGCATCAGTATATATTTATTATGATTATACATATATGACAGATACTTTTTCTAACACAAATACCAATCCTAATTCTGAACCAAAAACTTATAATGTTAATGTAAGTTGTGGAGGTTGTTCTGGAAATACTGCACAACCCGATGTAATTGTTCCTGTCTATGCACCATGGAGAACTTATTATCCATATTCTTGGGTTTATCCATATAATTGGATTTATCCATATTATTGGAGTCAATATAATTTTTGGTAAAATTTGATTTTTTAATTTAATATATTAGATTAAATAGAGTTTAATATAATATGGAACCATTTGATTCAATATGTTTGCAAGTAAGTGAATTTAATTATTTGTTTGAGGTTATAAATTATCAGTATGACCCAATAAAAACCGAAACTTTTATTGATAAATTTGATTGTTCGAATCCTGATTTTAATAGTAAGCAAGTTAAATTAAGATATGAATTAATTAGAGAAGAATGTAGAGAATTAGTTGAAGCATTTGAGCAAAAAAATAAGTTTGAAATAATTGATGCACTTTGTGATATATTATATGTGGTAGCAGGAGCAAAAGTT
>JACCDO010814142.1_pt1 | contig 12101 bp, 9 predicted proteins | sample 7446101 | NCBI WGS metagenome assembly JACCDO01 (sample SAMN15323440, study PRJNA562643) | freshwater metagenome | isolation source: river surface water | place: USA:Blue River Watershed | collected 2017-08-16 | reverse complement strand
TTGAAACATTTATCATAGAAGATCCTAAGAAGAAAGTTGCGGGAAAGACTGTTCAAAGTGCCTCTCCAAAGGTAGCTAAGACAGAAATGCCTAAGAACGATTGTGAAACAACCGATGGCGAAGGTGGTTCTAAACCAAGTGCTGTCAAGGTTGCCAAAGCTGCTAAAGCTACCAAGAAAGTGTCAGAAGAGAAACGCCGCGTTATTAAGAATCCAGATGATCATGCATTGACTATGAAGAGTGAATCTGACAATGATGACGATGATGATGACGACGACAATGAGGATGAAGACGGTGATGACAATGAGGATGATAATGACAGCGATGGTAAGGAGGATGAACCTGAGTCTGAGTTAGAGGAGAAGCCAAAGACTAAGACTACTAGTAAGGGTAAGAGTAAGAGTACTAGCAAGGGCAAGGGCAAGAGCAAAGCCTAAATCATAACAAGAAATGGTTGTATTTCATGCTGAGTATCCCGATCTCAACATGTGATATAATCATGGTTGCAGCTGTATGAGTCTGACCACCTCTTATAGTAAGCTTCCAGCTTGTTTTTTTTGTAAAAAATTGATGGTTCCCTAACTAAAAAGTCTCTATGAACTCAGCTCTGATTAATGCGTGTATGCAACATGATTCATTCATCCAAATCATGCATGAGACTAACTTATCCATGAAACAATTAGAGCATGAAATGATAACTATCATCCGCAAATTAATTACCGACAATAATGGTGCTATTGAAATCGATTACCAAGAACCCTCTCTCTCTAGCATACTATCATTGGAAGATAGTAGTGACGACTCAGATGGGTGTTCTACAGTGCGATCTTATACGGAACTGGATAGTATCGACCCTAACATGTCCAGTTTGAGTGAAGAACAAAAGAACTTCATATCATTGGCTATGAAAGGGAATAGTCTTTTCCTAACAGCGCCCGCTGGGTATGGGAAATCTTTTGCTATTGATCACGTTATCAAGGAATTACGTTTGCTACATGATAGTCCAGATGAGCCATCGCGTGTTGCTATTACTGCATCTACAGGTAAAGCCGCTGAGATTATTAATGGACGAACGCTTCATTCATATTTGGGAATTGGTCTTGCCCGCTTACCAGTAGAGAAGCTCTATGAAAAAGTCAAGACAGTGTTTCGATTGAGACCCAAGTATAAAGAATTGAAGAACGTAGCTACGATTATTATCGATGAAGTATCAATGATTAATGATGAGTTACTTACTAAAATTTCAAAGTACCTATCACTCATCAAACAAAACACTGAGCCATTCGGAGGAATTCAAATGATCTTTGTTGGAGACCTTCATCAGTTACCACCAGTACAAGGTCGCTTCTTCATTGACTCTTCTAGCTACAAGGCATTGAACCCAGCTGTTATTCAATTCACCAAGTGCTTTAGACAAGACAACATTGAGTTCCAACAAATACTCTCAGAAGCTAGAGTAGGTAAGTTATCAAGAGAATCGTATGACCGTCTCAAGTTATGTAATGATATTGATAGAAACTTATTTGGCGATGATGTGAAGCCAATGAAAGTGTGTTCAACTAATAGAGAGGTCGATGCTATCAACCAAAAGGAACTTAACAAGATTGAAGGTGATATCAAAGTATACCCAATCATACCTATCTCTCTTGACGAAAAAAAAGTAGAGCTATCAGCTAAGGCTGAGTCTATTCCTTCAGAAGTTGTCTTGAAGGTTGGGGCTCAAATAGTTGTTACATTCAATGTGAGTATGAATGGGAAACAATCAATTGCCAATGGATCGCAAGGTTTAGTCGTTGCCATGAATGAGAAGTCTATTGATATGATGGAGGTAGGCTCGAATAAGATAGTCAAGGTTCCTTATCAGAAACTTATTGATCCTGATTGCATCGATGAAGATGATAACCCTGAGTATGTGCTCGAGTATCTTCCAGTGAGACTAGGATGGGCGCTTACCATTCATAAGTGCCAAGGTATGACAACATCTATCATGGAAGTTGATCTGTCCAAAGTATTCGCTGATGGTCAAGCTTACGTAGCTGTATCCAGAGTACGCTCTATTGATGGACTCAAGATCATTGGATTGAAGGAATCATCCTTTATTGCTAACCAAAAGATACTTCAGTTCTATCAACGCATATAAAGATTCTCATGTCTGATCACTGTATGATGATACCATTTGGTTTCTTTTTTTGTTACGAGTAAATGGAAGCGTAAAATTGATTTTTTTTTCAGATAACATAACCAACCATCATGCCATACGTTTATCTCATCAAACCAAATGCCTCTCAAGAGACCAATCTCTACAAGATTATGATGACCAATATCGAGATGACCGATGGCTGCGATACCGAATTGATATGCTGCAATACTGACTATCCAAGAACTATTGAAAAGAAACTAATTGAAACGTTTGATTCTATGTTTGATAAAAAAAATGGTACCAATGAGTACTACGTTGATATCTCGGAGAAACAAGTCAAACATCTATTCATGAGTATTATTATACAAACCGAACAGTTAGTAGCATCAGATGATTCTTCCAATTGATACAGCTAATACTCGTAGCGATACGATGATACCATTTGGTTTCTTTTTTTGTTACTTGTTTGACTACTTCATGAGTAAAATTGATGGGTTAACAAGTAAATATACCAAGTACTATACTACGACTGCATCAATATGTCTTGCACCATTTGTGTCGAAGATTATAACAAGATTAACCGTGAAGTAATTTGTATCTCTTGCAGCTTATCGTGCTGCAAACGCTGTTTTCGTCGCTACACAACTGATCCTGCACATTACTTTAAGTGTATGGGTTGTGGGTACGAGTTTGACCGTGCCTCTTTGTACAGTATAATGGGTGTTTCATTCATGAACAAAGAATACAAGAGTATTCGCGAAGCAATTTTATTTGACCGTGAGAAGACATTCTTCCCCGCTACTCAATTATTGATTGAACAGGAACAAGAGATAGCTCAGCTGGAAAGTTCTATTTCTGATTTAGGGCATAAGTATCAAGAATTGAGACAAAATCGTATGCAAGATCTATCTAACTTTATTAAGTCTATGGAAGTGATGCGTATTAATGAGTGTATCGAGGAGTATGAGGCTAAAAAAGAATCATTGAATGTGACTGACCAAATGGAAGATGAAGTGAAAGTGATTAGGGAGCAAATCGGCAAGTTGAAGAACAAAGAAGAAAAGGTATCCAGAACATTTGTCCGGAAGTGCCCTTATCAAGATTGCGTTGGTATGTTAAGTTTGGAAAAACGAACATCTAAAGGTAATTTCATTTGCAAGATATGTTCGTTCATCTCTTGTAATAATTGCCGAGAAATTATTAAAGGTAACGACGAAAGCAAGCATACTTGCGATGAGGAGATTATTAAAACAATTTCATTCATTGAAGAAACTTCCAAACCATGTCCATCGTGCAGCTCCCCAATCCACAAGATCGAAGGTTGCTTCCACAAGAACACTATTATCCCGCTTGCAAATGGTATAAACAAATGCGCTAATGAGATAAAGATTGGTGACCAATTGGTCGGGGATGACCATTGTATCCGCAATGTGCTGCACACATTCGAAGGAATGGATCAGTTATTTGAAGTCAAACAATCACAGGGTGAGACGTATATCGTCAACAGCAAGCATACATTGATATTAAGAAATCCTCATGGGAGAGTATTTGCTATCACAGTTGATCTCTTCATGGAGCTTGATATGGAAGCTAAGAAGAAACTATTTGGGTTCAAGATCGATCCGATTACCAATGAAATTACTAATAGCACCATAGAGATTAGTAAATACAAGTTTGGCAAGTACTACGGCTTCACTCTAGATGGAAACAATAAGTTTTTATACACAGATGGGACAGTTCTTAGCAATTGCCATCAAATGTTCTGCACAAATTGCCATACAGCATTTGATTGGAAGTCACTTCGTATTGTTAAGGGCGCTATTCATAACCCGCATTGGTTTGAATGGCAACGCACCCGTGGGCAAGCTAATACTCGTAACCCATTGGACATACAATGCGGGCAACAATTGAATAACCATCATATCTTAAGTATCATGACTGGCATCAAATTTATGGTTATTGGTACCATGAATAGCCCCAACTCAGGCTGCCCCGAGGTACGAGAAATGACAAAAAAACAGAAACAATCTCTACATAATCGTGTTGCTCATATGGAGAAGCTTATGATCCGAATCATTCATCACCATGCGGTATCTATCCCAAGATACCAAACTATTGCTCAGCATGCTACCAATCAAGATTGGCGTTTGAAATTATTAAAAAAATCCATCGACGAGAAAACATTTAGATTGAATATTCAAAGAGTCGATAAGGCTGAAAGCAAGAAACAAGATATCTTAAATATTCTTGTTACCTATCGCACAGCCGGGACAGATATCTCGTATCGTCTCATTCAAGATATCGAAGAAGGATCTTTAAGGACAGTTGCTCAACTTGAAGAGTATCTCAATGAGTTTAACAATCTAGAAAATTATGTCAATGGTTGCCTATTGAATATCAAAGAACAATACCAATCTCAGATGTTTACATCTATTCTTTACATCTAATGTACCATATCGGTAGAGGTACATGATGGCTTTGGTTATCTGCTTAAAATTGAATTTTTTTATAAATAATATACCAGATAGCAATCTAAGCATCGTCTCAAGCAATGAATACCTCAATCGACCAAACCTATGTACCGAAGTACTTCAGTTTCATGTATTCGGGTATCAATAAAGAGATCCCAATGCAAACAATCAATGAAATTGGTAAATACTGTAGATTCGTTTCCATTACTCGCCTTGCTAAAGAGTTAGACATTAAGGATGATTTGATGGAGTTCTTCGAAACAGAAAATGGCAAGATTTGTATTGAAGCTATCCGTAATAACGAACTAAAAAACTATAATATCTATGGTAATGATAATGGGGGGTGCGATGGAGAAGATGAAGAAGGTAAAGAAGATGAAGGTGAAGAAGGTTTCCCATACATGCTTATTGTAAGTGATGAATCTGTCCATGAAGCTAATCATGGCGTATACGTACACCCACTCATCTTCGAAGCGATTATCCTTTGGAAAGGACGTAAGCGAGACTATATCTCATCCTTGCTCTACCTTTGCGACTGGTAGAAATGCTGCCATGCATTAATAAGAACCCATGAGCGGTTCTTTTTTTTATGAAAAAATTGATATGATCCATAGTGAATATACTAAGAAGAGATCATGGTTATTGACAAAACTATCAAGCAGTTCCGTGATATTGAGAACTTCTTAGTTAATCGATACTTTCGTACCGATTGGAAATCATCCAGATACATCTACTCCAAACACGAAGGATCTGATGATGAAATGGATGAGACAGATCAGACTCCATTAGATGACTATGTTGAAGATGAATTTGGTATCGTTCAAGGATCTAAGAAACTTCTTTACCCAATTAAGAATCTCTTCATGCTACTACGTGCGGAGTATCATAATAGCATTGATGGATACACACACCGAATGTTCTATTGGATTTACAATCCAGAAGTAGCCGATGAACTTATCAAGTTCGCTCATAACCGACTAAGAATCGAGTTGCATGAAGTAATCTTCAACCCCAACCTTGTTAAGTTCTTCTTGGATATCGACATGCTCTTATCTAGAACAAAGTTAGCTCATTTAGTTAATTACTTTAGCTCTTATACCAAACGAGAAGGAATTGTTCAGGTCAACTTTGAAGATCTTCTTCAAAATGAGAATACCAGCCATATCGCGCAGATACTCATTGAGGAATCTTGTAATCATTTAGCCAATATCTACATAGCAGCTACATATAATGCATTTGCGATTAAAGGGATCATGAGTAGCAAGATTGATTATTGTGTAGCAACGCGTAATCGGCCTAAAGATGGTGGAGCATTCAAACTTTCTATTCATATCATCTTCAATGTAGTGCTACCAATTGAATGCTGTAAGGAACTGTATGAAGTCATCGTTGAGGAAGGATTTAACATGCATACAGATATTCCTCATAATGATATGAATGATAGAGAAGATGATGATAAAGATGACGATGAAGAAGATCTTAACAAGATTATGTTTGCTGAGTTCGCTCAAGTCGACTACTCTAATACTCTAAAGGATCTACGTATGTATGGGCTTGATAGAGATATCAAAGGAGCAATCGATGCTCAACCTTATCGAAGAATGGGATCTTTGTCCATCTATGGTGGGTACAAACACGAGCATGATAAGTTCTTCTGTATGCGACTTACCAAGAACTTTAATTACAAGAAGTATGATGAACCATTCATCACTCGGACCTCAAGTAGTTTCTTGAAGAAAGTTAACTTGAGCAAGTTTACATATCAGCCTGCGATCGTTACCAATTTGGGAACTGATCTTTCAGATAAATTCATAGCTACCGTACTTAACCATATTGGCAACATACCTGGCGTGAATCCAAGTAATTGGGATACTATCACTATCAAGGCAACTGGTGTATTCATTAGACCTCGGCGCAACTGTAGTGAGTACTGTAAGATATGTGAGCGTGTTCATGATACTGATAATACATTGCTAATCATTGGCAATGAAGAAGCAGATATAGCTCTATATAAATGTAGCAAGAATGCTGATACAAAGTTGCAAAGATTCTATCCCTCATTGGATACCGATGAATACAAGCCAAAAAAGATACTACAGGAGACCATTTTACAAGCCACGGAGAACGGCTCTAAACAAGTGCTACCAAACAAATATATATTACATGAGAATCTTATTGAAGTATCAGCTGAGATGATGCAAGAAGAAGCAGCTATGAAAGTTGAACGTTGCGATAGTGATGATGAAGATGGAAATGATAATCCACTTGACCTAACAACCCTCAATGAGAGAGTCTATCAGTATGAACAGTATAATCGATACTACTGTGTAGATGATATATCCAATGATTCTAATGAGCAATGTAATGATGATAGTGGATACTCTTCCTCTGAGTGCCCAGATTATGATGATGACGACGATGCTGTATTTGCGAACCAAACTAGCATTGTTGCACATAGAGGATCCAGCTATCAGAGCCACGCTGGAGAAATGCATCTCAGTATTGCAGATTCTGATGACCACTCTGATGACGATTATAGTGACTACGGAGATTTGGGTGATGATCTCATAAGTGATACTGTTTATAAGTCATCATACCATAAGGACTCTAATCTCAATGATACACTAGAGGATACTGTTGCTGATGCGGATGATGCGGATAACGATGAAGAATCTGATTACGAATCTGATAATGATATCGATGAGTCATTCTTCCGCGCAACTTATCCCATTCAAACATCTACGAGTAGCATTGATAAGGATGTTTGCGCGGAGGATTATGAGAGTGATAGTAGCTATGATGGCGACTATTAACGAGTAGCAACCATAGTTCATAAAAAAATTGATTTTTTTTATGATTAATACATCATTAGCTTTCAATGCCTTTGCTCCCATTCCCAGTCCATCCTATGTATAAGACTCTTGTAGAGTGTAATTGTGCAGATAATGTTAGTCGTAATATCCGTTTCTTATCTGCAAATCAGAGTCCGATAGTGATGGATATCTTACGCTCCAATCTTGATTACGTGTTTTGGACGATATTATCTGAGAACCCAGCAGCGATTCTTATCTTAGAAGAGAACGTTGAGCATATCAGTTGGCGGCATTTATGTCTCAACCCAGCTGCTATTCATTTACTCAAATTGAATATTGATAGGATTGATTGGAAACAATTATCTTTGAACCCAAATGGTTGGCAGATCTTACAAGACTATCCTGAAAATATAGATTGGGACTACCTTTCTATGAGTTGCAACTCTGCAGAGTTTATGCAAAAGCATATTAATTACTTGAATTGGGATCTACTTAGCAGTAATCATTTTGCTATTCAGTTGCTGTTAGATGCCCCTGGTAAGATTAATTGGGACTATCTATCGGAGAATGAGGCTGCTATCGATTTACTCAAGAGCAATAATTCAAAGATCAATTGGTGTCATATGTCATTAAACCCCGCAGTTACTGAGATCATGAAGATGTGTCCTTCAGAGTATTCCTCTACTGAGTGCTTCATGCATAACAAGAATTTCTTTAACATTTGCGGTGAAAATATATGGTATGCGTTGAGTGATCTTGCTTGGGAAAAAATTTGTGCTCACCCAGAAGTTATCCATAAGCTCAATAAATTCCCAAGAAGACCATCGGCGATTGGGCTTTTGAGTAACCCAAATCTATTTACTATAGACTACTATTACTTACGTTACTCAAAAAAAGAGCTCCATAATGAATTAATGGCTGAGCTCCTTCATCCTGATCGCGTAATCAAATACATTAACAAACAATCCCAGCATGGCTATGTTTGTGGATGTTTGAATAACTATCTCATGTGAGAGTAGATAGTGCTTGTATGCGTTTCTTTTTTTTATTTACCTGGATCCACGAGGTTCATACCACCAGCGATAGCAATACCTTCTAGTACTTCTGTCTTATCCCAAGGTACCTTTTTAAGATCACCGCCATATGCTCTTGCAAATTTACATTCAACTAATTTAGCATTGATGTGTTCATTTGAATCTTTGTCAAAGATATCAGCCAATGTACGCCCATATTTATCATCTGGGCCCATCTTTACAAGGATAATCTTGTTCAGGTATCTTTGTTTAAGATACTCTCGTCCGAGCCTACATAGCTTAGCCTCTTTGGCGTTTCTACTATGAAGCTCTGGAGAATCAATTCCTGTGATACGTAAATTCTTACGATAGAAATTAGATTTGAGTTTGAACCCAACCGTGATCGTATCAGTATCGTGCACTCTTAATACGCGACATAGAAGCTCTTGACCATTTAAATCAAACTGAATAAAGGATTCAGGGTCCTGCTTCATCAATTGTTTCTCCAAAGATTTGGTTTGACTTGTCATGATGATGACGTATATACAATCATGTAACTCAAAAAAAACTTATCATAGTTCAACATAAAACGCACGAGTATCTATCATTTGCAAAAAGAAATCGACCATGTTATAGTCATCCTCAACTGTGAAGAATACTTGTAAGTTCTCATCAAATGATACATAATCCAAGCGATTTTCCACAATAACAATTAGATCTTCGCTATCAAGACTATGTGTCCAAGTTAATCTGTATAAGGCTTGTTGTCCTTCTTTATCAACTGTTGATTTATATTGTAATAGTTTGTTATTAACATGTTTGTCCAAATGGTTAGTTACATGCCACTCTAATGGAAATTGAATAAAGTTGGTCATATCACGGACAGCATTCATGTAAATAGTTTGCAAATATACTTTAGGTCCTACCAAAAAGTCTTGTATAAGGTCCTTAGCAAAATCAATATTATACTTTCGCATAAGTAGATCAGTTGAAGCTACAACATTTGTACCTTCATATACGACATTAGTTGTATCCATTATATATTGGTACTGAATTGATCAAAGTATTGCTCCAAAAAAATAAGATAATTCTTGGTCAACTCATCGGAAGCTTCAATGGATCAATCTATGTTTATTTTTTTGTTTCTTAATTTGTTTATTCACAAAGTCATTGATCAGTGTTACGATGATAGCCTTGATATGTTTGGCTTGATCTTTGGTCATACCAGTGTAGCACTCCATTGGTTTGAATAGTGAGGCGATAGTTTCATCAGATGGAACAACATCATGTCTCCTCAACTTGCTAATAACCTGATCCCTTCCTTTGATACACCACTCGTAATAACAATCCTTAATCAGACCATTCAAATGATTGTCGTGTATGTATTTGAAGATAGATAATGTATCTATGGATGTAGGATCGATAAAAATATTGTAGTTTTCCTTTAGCTTATTATGAATACCTAACTGAATAGTATTCATGTTCACCGTCCCATCCTTGGTTCCGATTATATCGATAACATCAAATACTTCTTTGGGGTATGGAGTCTTTCTAAATGGCCTTAAAAGTCTAAGAATTTTCTTGTAAGTAGTGTTACGAATAAGCTTCATCATTGCATCTGATTTTATTGTCGAGCATTGTTGTAGCGATGTATAACTAGCAATATGATTCATATTCGTATTCATATTCGTATTAGCTTTATATGATACTGAGCTCGCGTAGTCTTCATAGTTCATATGAGTTGAATTATGATATGTTTCATCATAGATGGGTGAAATCAATTCTTCTTGCAAAGAGCTTTCCACGGAGGATTCTTCTGAGCTATTAGAGTCCTCACTAGATGTTTGAAGCATATGAGAGTTGCTATCTCGTACATATGCCTGAAGTCCTTGAATGATTTCATTAATTTCAGTCACACTATTGAGTGCGCAAATGGACTCGCACCATTTTCGCGGTGAATCATTTTCAGATAGTTTGGCATGTTTATCAACAACCTCTCTGAAAGAGTTATTCATGTCGTGTATGTTTCCTTGAAAGTATTCTAAGCCCTTAATGAGAGTGAATCTTTTTTTGAAAACCTTCTTGAGTTCCTTCTCTACTTGCGAGGGATTGGAACATCCTTGCGTGCATAGTATTCGCGTTCTTGGACCATAGCTAACAATACGTTTCTTATTAGAAGAGTGGCTCATACCAAGCTTGACTTGATTAGTCCCAATGAACTCTTCTGGTTGAATCAGATAAACTTGTCCGTGCATCTTTGTTATATCTAATATGTAAGTTCGATTCTAGCATCAATCAGTTGCTGGATCAACTCCTAACTTTTGCTCCAATACCTCAATACGTTGAAGTAGCTGTTTGATAACATTATGCAATAATGGAATGGTATCAGTATATGCAACATTGAAGATATGGTCCTTTGGGTTAATAAACCCATCCTCTTCTATTTGCTCTTCTATACCGTCTTTCTTAATAACATTAACAATTCTATTCAACTTAGTATTTCCAACTCTGAGAATATCTTGGGCAATGTACCCAAAACATTCTTCTTCGGATTCTTTAAGTTGGTACATTACCGGAACAACATCCTTTACAAACGACATTGCATCCTTATTAGATATCGTTTGAATATCTTTCTTAATACGCCTATCAGAACTCGCATACACGGCCGTACATGAGATTGCCCCAGTGCAACGAATTGAGAAATTAACATTATTATCAGGAGATGCAATAGACGTAGCCCCAGAACTATTCAATCTTCCATAGTTACCTCCAGGGTTGTAATTAGCATTAAATGTTAGATTAATATCCAAAGGATATATTGGAGTAGTAATCCCTAACCCAAGGTATCCACTGGTCAATAAGCTCATCGTATTGGTACCAGTAGGGTTGGTACTGACGGCGCCACCTTGAGCAGATGTGCCATACCACCACCTATGAGCTGCATCACTCATATAATTAATAGCATTGGAGCCGCCACCAATACCTCTAGTGCCGCCATAGAAATTGATAGCCATAGCTGGAGGTGCTCCCACTGAACCACAGTCCATAAAGTATGCTGGTTGAATTGACCCACCAAAGGCTACTGGCCCTGTAAAGACTGAAGTGGCACTCGATGCGACATATAAAGCTATTGGGTTAGTAATCGTCACATTAGTACTTGCAGTAGGCCCGCCTGCTATATACACATTAGCCGCCATTGTATAAGTGATATTTGCATTGGTTGCTGATATCGCTGGTCTTTGGAAACTACTCATACCAGCTAACCCAATTACTGTAGAGGCAGCTGATGAAGTATTTCTAACAGTGGTAACGGCGACATTAAAACATGGCCCAACGTTAGACCAAGCTACAGAGTCGACAGTAGCACTAGGCACGACTGCGAGCGTACCACACCATAACTTTTTAGCACAAGCAATACCACCAGTTGATACGATTGTCCCAGTTGAAATAGAACTCGCATCTGTAGTATCATTTGTTTTAAACATACCAGAATTAATAAGGAGCGCGAAACGCGCAGTCATTGTTACATTTGTACTAGGAGTAGGAGCCGAGTTAATGTATACTGTACATGCATTACCATAAACAGTAGATGGTGTTGTAGATGTAAATGTGCCTCCTGTAAAACTAATTTGATTGCACCAAGCTTGACTCGCACTTCCAGTTG
>JACCDO010359920.1_pt1 | contig 12101 bp, 8 predicted proteins | sample 7446101 | NCBI WGS metagenome assembly JACCDO01 (sample SAMN15323440, study PRJNA562643) | freshwater metagenome | isolation source: river surface water | place: USA:Blue River Watershed | collected 2017-08-16 | reverse complement strand
GTATTCTTGGAAATATAGTGTAGAAAAAAATATTTATTATTAAAAAAAATATTTATTATTAAAAAAAATATTTATTATTAAAAGAATTTTATTTATAAAAAAAATTGATTTATAAATTATATTACTATAAATATTTATAGTAATATGTCTAAAATAAATAAATCAATCACAGAGTCTAGTATTGGTATGTCTCAATATAAACAGACATCAACATTTTATCGGGATTTAACAAATAGTAAAAGATGTAATGGTAATCATCAATTATGTGTGAATTTTGCTAAAAAATTTGTTAATAATATTGGAGATCCAGAATTAAATCAAGAATTATTTAATTTATATCTGCAATTTATGAATTCATATAGTGGTAGTTATAATTGTTGTACATCTACTTATAATACTGGAGGTTCAAATATTTTAACTTTTATTTTAAATTCAAGTGATAAATTTGTTTTTCCTACACAATATTTTGGTCTTATTATTAATTATATGAATGATGCACATTTACTTAAATTAATCCAAAATCAACTAAATTTAGATAATGATTATATTAATAAACTTGCTGTTCAAGAAAATATTAATACTAATTCTCAAAATAATGCTAATCTACTTGCTTGTTTCTTTTATGCATATGCTAATAAACAGACAAGTTTAAAGTTTGTATTGGAAAGAGTAAAGGTTGAAGATTTTGTGTCTTCAATAAGTAAAATAAAAAATTCTCTTAATAATGGAAATGAGCGTTTTATAATAGATTATATTAAATACAATGCCAAGGATTTAAAATTTAAGAAAGATAAATGCATTGAAATAATTAATTCTTTCCCATACAGAACATTAGTTTTTCAAGAATTATTTAAAGCAATTTCTCCATGTGAGTCAAATCAATTGATTATAGATTTATTAAATAGAGCTATCAATAATACAGATAAAAATTTAATATCAACTATACTTGAAGGTTCTAAATCAATTGTACCGGACGAAACTATGGTTGATTCACTTTTACAAAGAGTATATGTTTCACATGGTAATAGAGGAGCATCTAATAATCTACTTATTGCAGAAATTATGGATATTTTAATTATGTTTGGACTACCTGTAACTAAAAGTGTAATTACTAAATTACTTAATAAAACTTGTTATATTAATGAAATTGAAAAATATAATGTTCCTATTGATGAAGATATTCTTTTTATTTGTTCTAATTATTCTTATTATCCTTACAAATTTAATATTAAACCTCCAATTAGTGTTTTAATTAAAGAATGTTCTAAACATGATAATTTAGATACTATTAAAAAATTAAAGGAGTATGGAGGTGAATACAATACTCAATGTTTAATTGAAGCTTGTAAAAATGCTAAAAATGGTAAAGTTATTAAATATTTAATTAATGATTGTGGAATTAAATCAAATGATTTGTGTGTTAAAACATTCCAAGATACATATAAAATTGAAGCTCTTGATTCTATTATTTTAGGTTATGATACTAATAAAAATGTAGATACTAAAAAATCATCCCAACATATTGAATTAGATATAAATTCAACAGTTATTATTGAACCAAAACCTGTTAAATATAATAAAGATAATAATGAACTTGAATTTAAATTAAATAATAAAGTAAAAAAATTATTTGATTTTAAAAAGAAATCAATTAAATATCTTGAAATTTATGAATTAATGTTAAAATATTTGATTTCGAAAAAATTAGTTATTGGGTCGTATTTTGTTATTAATAACGAATTGTCATCACTGCTAAAACTTGAATCATGTTCAATTATTCATATAGACCAATTACATAATATTATTACTTATATTATTGACCCACTATAAAAATTTTTATTTAGTATTTTTACTTTTTTGAATATCTTCTTCTAGATGTTCTTTTTACTGATGTTTTCTTTGATACTCTTCTTTTAGAAGTTCTTTTTACCAATGGCTTCTTTGTTTGTTTAGATGTTCTTCTAGATGTTCTTCTAGATGTTTTTCTAGATGTTTTTCTAGATTTTCTTTTTATAGATATTCTTCTAACCGAAGGTTTCTTCTTAGAATTTTTCTTAGAAGTTTTCTTTGAAGCTTTTTTACCTTCTTTTAATACTTTTTTAGATGTTTTCTTTGAAGTTCTTTTTACTGAAGGTTTCTTTTTTGATGTTCTTTTAATAGGGGGTTTTCTATTTGATGTTTTCTTAATTGATGTTTTCTTTTTTGGTGTTGATTTTACTGGTTGTTTAGACTTTCCACCACCAACATTTATGTTTAAATTAATTCCATTTATTATTTCTTCAACTTTACGAATTAATATTTTTGGAACTTTAGACTCATATTTTATTTTATATATATTTGTAGTTACAGGATTACCTTTTTTTATCTCTCCGGTTTTAATTATTAAAACTTGTTCTAATACATTATTTAACATTTTTTTTACATAATCTAATAATTCTACTTTTGATAGTGGACCTTTTTTTTCTTCTATCTTTTTAGATACAAAGTTTTTAATAATGTCCTTTATTGAATTCTTTAAATTGTCTATATTGTTTAAATTTTCTGATTGTTTATTTTTTAATTTTACTGATTTTTCTAGTTTTTCTGATTTTTCTAGTTTTTCTAGTTTTTCTTGTATTTTTTCTGGATTAACTATATTCAAATCGTTTATTTCTTCATTTATTAACCACTCTAAAATTACATTTGTGATTGGGTTTGTAAAATTTTTTTCCATAATTTCATTTGTAATTGTGATTTCGGCAGGTACAGGAGGTTCAACAACTCCTGGTGCTGGTTCTTGTACTGGTTCTTCTACTGGTCCTTGTACTGGTCCTTGTCCTGGTTCTTGTCCTGGTCCTTGTCCTAGTTCTTGTACTGGTTCTTGTACTGGTCCTTGTCCTGGTTCTTGTACTGGTTCTTGTCCTGGTTCATTAATAACTTGTTTTTTACTTCCAGTTAATTTTTTTAATATTGATTCATAAATTTTTCTATAACTATTAGCATCCAATAGTTTTTGTTCAAACTCATTTTTTTTATTCTCGGGTATATTTAATCTATCAATAAAACTTCTTGGGTTAGAAAATAAAACGATTACATTAGAATTTTTAATAAATTCTCTATTGGTGTTAATAATAGGTCCACCATTATTCAAGTTACTTATAACAGCTAAAACAAAATCCCTGTCATCTAATTTAGCACTAGCTCCAGCCCATTCTTCTGGAGTTTTAGGAACATATGCATTAGTTATATCATTTGGACAAATCAATTCAATAATATATTGTTTAGCTTCTTTATTAGCTTTTCTTTCTTTTTCTTTTTCTTTTTCTTTTTCTTCTTCTGCTAGCATTGTATCAGTTTTATATTCACCTACATTACCAAAATTATCTACATAATCTGGTTTTTTTTGAGAAAATTCTTTACGTTTGTCTCTTCCACTAGAAGGAAATATATTTGTTGTTACTTTACTCGACATATATTTTTATTATATATATAATTTATAATATTTTTTATAAAAATAGTAATAATTTATAATTTATAATACTTATTAGAATATTAAATAAAATACTAAAAAATATGCAAAGTTATCTTATTGATTACAATTCAAATCTTAATTCCAAATATTCAAATAAACTTAAATTTATCATAAATAAATATTTTAACTCATATACAATAAATCAAGAAAACATCGAATTATACATTGAACCCAACACATATGGTATAATTAAGTTATTTATTGATTCAAATTATAAAACATATTTTATTTCAATTGATTTTCTATCTCATCCAATTCATATCAAACTATTAGAACAAATTGAATCTTTAAATAATAATTTAGATAATTTTGATTCATTAGAAGAACTTGTTTTAAAAATATATTTTATTATTAACAATATTATTCAACTTGATTCAAAGCCTAAACCAATTGAAGTTATTAAAAAGAATTTGAATAATTTTAAATTTTCATTACAATTATTAAAAGAAAAGTATTTTAATAACGAATTTGATAAATCTATTTATAAATCTAAATTATTTACTTTTAGAGCTAATATTGAAATGTTAAGTGATCAATTGGTAAAAATTTATTCAGATACAAGATTTGATTTTATAGAAATATGTGATTTAAATAGATTTGCAATAACTATCAGCAATTTTACATTTTCTAATTCATCTAATTTAGTTATAACTATTATTTTAGATTCAGTTTTAAACTGGATTGAAAATCCTCCTAATATTACTTTATTTTCTAATTTACAACTTAAAGACGATATTCTTAGTGTTATTGAACAACTAAAACCATTTAGTGATATTAAATCTTGGTCAATTAAATATTCTATTTATTCTTCATTAACCAGTATTTATAATATGATTAATTTATTTGGTGAAGTTAAAAATGAACATAGCACTTTGATTGATAAATTAATTGAAGAACTTGAATATTTATTTAGTATTAAAGAAAAAAGTATTTCCCATGCTAAATTATTAGAAATTTTTGATAAAGAACTTTTACAAACAAATAATAAAAAAACTGAAACTAATCAATTTTGGAAAAAAGGAGTTGGATATGGACATGAGCACAATAATCCTAATAATCCTAATAATCCCAATAATCCAAATAATTCAACCAATACAAATAACAAATGGGATATAGATAATTATATTAAAAATATTAATTCAAAGAGAAAAAATATTAATAATAAAATGTCAGATTTTGTAAATACATTAAAAACAATAGATATTAGTAAATATATTGATCCAATAATAAATTTATTTTATTTATATTTGAATGATGACCAAATAAAACAATCAATAGTATTGGAAATGGCAGATATTATATATAGCAATAAAAAAATAATTAGTATTCAAAATGAAAAATCAGTCCAAATTTTACATCAAATTAAAGAATATTTACAAGAAAATAATATTGAACATGAAATATTAATTGTAACAAAACAAGATGAAAAAATAAATAAATTAATAATAAACAAATTATCCAATAAACTTGATGATTTTCAAAAAATATTTAACGAATACAAATTTAGATTTGTTAATAATAATTTTAATGATTTTTATTTTGATAAACCATCGTGTGCTATTAATACTATAAATCCAAATAATATTTTATCAAGTCAAATATCTCGATTACAAAAAGAATTTATTATATTAAAAAAATCAATTGTAATTAATAAATTTGCTTCAATATTCTTTAATGTTGAATCCAATTCTATTAATAAAATGAGATTTGTTGTTACTGGTCCTATTCAAACTCCTTATTCATATGGATTATTTATATTTGATATGGGAATTACAAGTGAATTTCCAGCTAAACCCCCCGTGGTTTATTTAGTAAATAATGGTGCTAAACGAATGAATCCAAATCTTTATGAATCAGGAAAAGTTTGTTTAAGTTTATTGGGAACATGGTCAACATCAGATAAAGGTGAATCTTGGAATTCTGAAACGTCAACATTTAATCAATTATTAATATCAATTCAATCACAAATACTAGTTGATGAACCATATTTTAATGAACCTGGATATGAAAAATATATTGGTAAACCAAATGGAATTTCTAATTCAAAAAAATACAATTACAATATAAGAAAATATACTTTAGACCATACAATAAATGATATGTTACAAGATGCGATAAGTGTTAAAAAGAGATATCCAGAATTTAGTGAATTGGTAAAAAATTATTTTAAATTTAATAAAGAAAATATTATAAACCAAAATAATAAGTGGTATGAAGAAATGCCTGATAATTTAAAACCTGCTTTTTCAAACAGTATGGGTACATTTGTAAATTTGATAAATAAATTATAAATAATAAATTATAAATTATAAATTATAAATTATAAATTATAAATTATAAATTATAAATAAAAATTGATATTTTAAAGTTATATAAGTATTAGATTAATATTTACATGTTATAAAACAGTAGCAAGATGATTAAAGAATATGAGTATAATGAAGATTTAGGGTTAGAAACAATAACTGATGAATATAAATTATTTACATTTAATCCAATTCTAATAGATCCAGAAGAGTCATTGGGATTATTAAAAAGTCAAAAATGGGTGTTTAACGAAACTACAATTCAATCAGTAAAAACATATTTAAGATTGTATCTTCCCAAATATATATCCTCATATACTCACCCAGTAACAAAAATTTCTGATGGTAATTTATACATAGGGGTAGATGACGATGGTGTAATTTATGGGGTTCCATATGCTGGTGAATTCCCTGTAGAAATTATTCATAAAGAAGTCTCCAATATATTTGATACAATGGTTCGAGTAAAAAATTATTCTTTTCCAAATCCAACATGTCCTATATCTTTAGAATCCAATAATTTTGATTGTATAGATATATTTGATGATATAGAAACAGATTCAAAACAAGAAACAAATACAAAATCAAAAGCCAATACTGATGAAAAAATTATTAGTCAATATAAAAAATTAACAAATATTAAAATATTAAATATTAAAAAAAAGAATTTTAAAAATAATATATCAACTTATGAGAAATATATTCAAAAATTAGATGAATTAGAAAAATCCAATAATAAATATATAAAAAAGAAGGAAATATGGAAAAATCTTATATTATCGTATACAAATAAATTACATGATATGTTAAATGACTTGGATATACGAGAAGATATTATTAACTTTATAAAAGAAAAATCTAATTATTCGAAAAAAAATTTTAAAAATAAATATTCTGATTTATATTATTTGTGTGATGTACGTGATTATTATGATTTAATGTATGAATTAAAATCTGAATATAAATATTCAAGTATGAAAGATAAATCTATTGATGATTATAAAAATAATTCTACTAATATATTTTATTGGGTTACACGATGGAAAGATTCTAAAACAGCAACTATCAAATATATTAAACCCAAAACTCCAAAATATTATTCAAATAAAAATTATCCAATGTTTTTATTATCTCAAGTACATCAAATGATACCCGAATGGTGTAATTCCAATACAAATTTAAATTTATATTTGATAAAAATAAAAATTCCTGGTAATATTGATAAATCCAAAGTAATTGAGTATTATGATGGTACCAATTGGATTGAAAATTACCGAAAAATTAATTTGGGAAGCCCAACTAGTGTTCCTATTTACAATTTTTTTTAGAATTTTAAAAAGTATTTAAGGATAGAAAAAATTTTAAATATTTATTTTTAGAATATAAAGAGTATTAAATTTATTAGAATAAGTACTAATTTCTTTGCTAAAGAGACATTTGATAAAATCTTTAAAAGAATGAAAATTCCAATTTTTTTCACTAAAAGATGGATCTGATTGGGATAATAAATCTTTGATACAGGATAAGTTTTTATTTTCTAAATTTTTATTTTTATTAATAAAAGTAATTTTTTCAAACACATCTCTTAAAATATAAATTTTATCATTATATTCTTTGTAATAATGGAAGTTTTTCCAATTGTTGTTAGTAATTTCTGATTTATCAACAACGTAATTATCAATTTGTATTAGCTCTTGATATAATTTTTCTTCAATATTATCAAAATTAATTTCTAATTTTTTATATTCTTTAGGTTTATCAGGTTTTACAGTTTTTTTACATAAAATAAATTCATCACAAACATTTTTTAATAAAGGTGGAGTATGTTTTTCTCCATAACAAATAACTTGTTTACCAGATGATCGTAAAAAAGTAGCAATATGATAAAAGTCACTATCAGACGACATAATAATATAAGTATCAATAATAGGATTCGAATAATATTCTTTAATCATATCTAACATCAATTTGATATCAGTTGAATTTTTATTAGGTAAGTTAATAACAGAAATAGATTCAATACCATTATTAAGAATAATAGATTTCCATTTATCATCCATTTTATCAGAAAAATCAAAATAAATTCTTTTGATACAAATTCTCCCTTTTAATTTGATTTCATCAAAATTCTCTTGAAACATAGTTTTATTAACATTATCTCCATCAATAAACAGTGCAATATTTTGTATTTTATCCATAATTTATATAATTAAGTTTATATTTTATAATTTTGATTAAATCAAAAAAGTTGATTTTTAAATTAAATATTACTAAACAAATAATCAATACATATAAGAAGTAATATTCCAATACAAAAATGAGTAGAATGAAGGTAATTACAAGTAATATTATAGGATATTATTCCTATAATCCAGATATTGAAATTAAAAAGTATGAAAATGGTAAGGAAGTATTAGAAGACAAACAAGTTGAATGTGTAATTTGTAAGAGAAATTTATGTGAAGCGAGTTATGAAACTATTTCAGACAATAAGAGTATTTTTAAAGAAACCGAAATTACCTTAGGTAAGTGTGGTCATTTATTCCATACAGATTGTATTGAAACATGGCTTAAAAAATGTGATACTTGTCCAGTTGACAAAGTGAAATGGCATAGATGCAGAGAATTAGATTCAACTGTAAGATTTGTATTAAATAATAATACAAAGGGTTATAAAAATAATTATAATTCAACTTATAATCAAACAAATTGGATTAATAAAAAAGAAAAAGTAGAACCTAAACCAAAAGTAGCTAAAGCTGAAGATGAAGTTGTTGTAGAAGATGATGGAGATTATTAAATAAATTTTTTATAATATTAAATTTTTATAATTTTTTTAATTATTTAAAATTTTAGCTAATGAAGATTCTGATAAGATAGTACATCCCATAAATAAAAGTTTTGTATGTAATTCAAAATCTTTAGCAAAAGAGTCTTCAACACAATAATCACCATAACACATATTGATATAAATTTTTTTAATAATATCTCTACAAGCATTAGTTCTTTTATAAAATAGTTTAAAATATTTATCTTCAGGGTCAAAATTAGGTTTATCCATAAAAATTCGACAAGTTTGATAAATTCTTTCAGCTTCAGATATATCAAAATTAGTTTTTTTCTTTAAGTAATTTAATACTTTAGGTTCAAGTTTATCAGGTACAAAAGGTACTTCTTGTAAATTTAAAATTTGTCCATCAAAATAACTATTTTCACATATCATATAGTGTAATTTCTTTTTAAAGTAAAATAAAGTAATTCCATAATCATATTCGAGTTTAGTATTAACTTTAACTCTTAAATTATAAACAAATTCGGTTAAAGAATTACGAGTTGAAAAATTTTTTAAATCATTAACATTAGTATCGGGTTCTTCAATATATTTTCCATATGAATATCTACATGCTTCACATGGAAGTAATTCTTTTAAAGAAAGAAAAAACATCCTAGCACCTTCTACAGTTTTATTATCAGCTTTATCAGGATAAGAAGCAACAAATGAGAACATTGAGTACCATACTTTTGGACCCCAGAAAAATGGCTTTACATTTCCGTTATGCATAGTTTATAGTTTATATAATAATATATTATAAAAAATTGAAAATACTCATATATAAATAATAATTATATAAGAAAAATTTAATAATTTGTAACAATAAACAAAAAAAACAAATGGATACAATCAAGAAAAAATATTCATTGGATTCTTTCCAATTAGAAGCATGTGACTATATGGATAATGGATTTAATGTGCTAGTTTCAGCACCAACAGGTTCTGGAAAAACAGCAATAGCAGAATATGCGATAGAGCAAACTAAAAAAAAAGATAATTTGATTCAAATAATTTATACTTGTCCAATTAAATCATTATGTAATGAAAAATATCGTGACATGGTAAACTATCATCAATCGATTAGTTCAGGATATTCGATAGGATTAATGACAGGGGACATAATTATAAATCCAACAGGAGATATAATAATAATGACAACCGAAGTACTTTACAATTTATCAACAAATAAAGAAAAAGAAGTAGAATTTAATCCAGGTTGTGTAATATTTGACGAAGTACATTATATAAATGATGATGGACGTGGACATATTTGGGAAAAGTGTATAATTTATTCATTAAAAAAATATTCAGCATTGCTAGTATTATTATCAGCAACAATTGGGAATATTGATTCTCTAATGACTTGGTTAAATAGTATAAATCCTACAAAACAATTTAAAAAAATAGTTAAAATAGAAAGACCAGTACCATTAAGAGAATACTTTATAGATAATTCTAAAATTAGAGTTTTAAAAAAGAAATCAATTAGTTTAAACGAAGAAGATAATAATAAAGATAAACAAGTAGTTTCAGGAGTTTCGATAGTTACGGATGATCCGGCTCCAGAACAATATGAGTTATTACCAATAAATAATTTAAATTACGATCAAGTAAAAAAATATTGGGATAAATTAGAGGAATATGAATATTCAGTTGAATTTGAATTAAAAACATTATGTAATCAAATAGCATCAAATCCAAATTTAGGAATTCCAGCAATAATATTTGTATTATCCAAAATCAAATGTATAGGATATGCAGAAATGATAGAAGCGACTTATGTAAATTATCAAGAACAAACTCAAATATTAAGATTTTTTGATGAAAATTTGAAGGAGTTTGAAACAAATTCTCAGTATATTAATTTGAGGAAAACAATATCAAAAGGTATAGCTTATCACCATTCAGGATTAATTCCAAAGATAAGAGAGGTAGTAGAGTTTTTGATTAAAAACAAATTGATAAAAATAGTATTTGCAACAGAAACATTTGCAGTAGGATTAAATTTTCCAGTAAAAACAGTTGTATTAACTGGATTAAATAAACCAACAGAAAATGGTTTTAGAACTTTACATGTTAGTGAATATAAACAGATGGCGGGAAGAGCAGGAAGAAGATTTTTAGATGCGTATGGGAATGTAATATTATGGTTATACAATGATAGATTAAAAACCAAGTATCCATATCCATCATGGAAGGAAATTCAAAATATAACATCTGGTCCAGTTAATAATGTTGAATCAAAATTTGTAATAGAACCAAATTTTTTATTAAAAAATCTAGAAACATTTCAAAGTCTTGCATCCAGTAGTTTTAGATATTATAATTCAAATAAAAATTTTAATAAATTTGAAGTACCAGAAAAGTTTGTTAAATTATTAGATGGTGACAAAAAGGCACTAGAATTTGCAAATAAAGGTATCACATATATTGATAAAAATTATTCAAAATTATTTAATAAATTAAGTAAAATAGAGCAAGCAGAATACAAACAGTTTTATGAAAAATTTAAGTTAACATTAATTAAAACAGATTACCAGATTTATTTGGATAATCAAAATTATTTATTAAATTTTTTAGCTGAAAATAATTTTATAGAAAAAAGTTCAAATAATGTGGATAACTGGGTATTAACAACCAAGGGTAATGTAGCAAATTATTTTAATGAAATAAATCCAGTAATATTTGTTGAAAACATGGAAATAATATTAAAAAATAAAGAAAATATTTTACCACTATTATCAATGTTTATAGATGATGGATTTCAAGATAAAGAAAATGATTTTGTTGTACCTCAAGATGAACCAGAATTATTATACTTTGATACATTGATAAAAACAAAATATGTAAAATTTATAAATATTTTACCCAAATGGACATTTTATCCATATAATTATTTAATATTAAAAAGATGGATTGAAGATAAAGATATAAGTTTAGATATAATATCAATGGAATTTGGGATAGATCAAGGATTAATGGTTAAAATATTAATAAAAATGTATCAAATAACTGATGAATTGATATCCAAATTGGTTAAAATAAATCAAATAGATTTGACAGATTTTTTAGTAGGACAAAAGGATTTGATAATAAGATATCCAATTCAAATATCAAGTTTGTATGTGAATAATTAATTTTTTATAAATTTGTTTGAAATAAAAATATATTTTATATACATAAATTATATGGATAACCAAGAAATAATAATAACTAATGAATCTAATGAATCTAATGAATGTAATAAATCTAATGAATCTGATTCAGAAGAATATATTAATTTAGAGGATTTGATACAAGAACAAATGAAGGGGGTTGAAGTTAAAAATATCTATCAGTTACAATTAAATTTAAATAAATTAGTTATAAAACACATATCTCAACATCACATATCTCCAGATATAATTATACAGGAAGATTTTGGTCCAGAATCTGAATTTAGTTTGTATAG
>JACCDO010001812.1_pt1 | contig 12105 bp, 8 predicted proteins | sample 7446101 | NCBI WGS metagenome assembly JACCDO01 (sample SAMN15323440, study PRJNA562643) | freshwater metagenome | isolation source: river surface water | place: USA:Blue River Watershed | collected 2017-08-16 | reverse complement strand
TTGAAGGAGGTAAGACCAAGCAAGAAACTGATCGGCAACATGGGAGGGGAGACAATTTCGAAGATAAATCTTTTCCTATTTCCCCTATAGTTCATATTCTTAGTTTTATATTCCACAAAGTGTACGCCGGTACCAAGAAATGCTGTCGTCAGACCCACCATCACAAAAAGTGAAAGAAAGAGACAGCGTTTCCGCCAGCCTACATCGATCACATTAATTTCGCAGGAAAAATGAGTGAATTTAATTTAACTGCTGTGGCGCGCGCCAATATCTTGGAATTGACTCCATACAGATGTGCTCGTGATGATTATAGCGATGGCATCTTGCTCGATGCTAATGAGAACTCTATCGGTCCAGCAGTCGCAACGCATGGTCATCTGCAACTAAACCGCTATCCAGATCCTTTGCATTACAATATCAAGGAATTGTTTGGAAATCTAAGGGGTGTTAGAAAGGAGCAAATTTTCTTTGGTGTTGGTAGCGATGAAGCGATTGATATTTTATTCCGAATATTTTGCAATCCTCGTCAAGATAATGCAATAATAACACCACCTACCTATGGAATGTACAAAGTATGCGCAAAAGTGAATGATGTTAGTGTGAAGACTTCTCCATTAACCCCTACTTTTGAAGTGAATATGGAATCATTAATCAGTACTATTGATCCGAATACAAAATTAATCTTTTTATGCTCACCTGGCAATCCAACCGCTAAAGTTATACCAAATAGTGTCGTTGAGGAAATCCTCAAAGTATATACTACAGGTATAGTAGTAGTTGATGAAGCTTATATTGATTTTAGTGGCACTGAAAGTGCATGTTCACTTATTGATAAATACCCAAATGTAGTAGTACTTCAAACATTATCAAAAGCATTTGGATTGGCAGGTATAAGATTAGGTATGGCTATGGCTAATGAAAATATCATCCAACTAATGAATAACATCAAGGCTCCATATAACATTAATAAATTATCTGCTGAAGTAGCCATAAATGCTCTCAGTAACTTAGCATTATACAAAAGCAACATTACTACTATATTAAGCGAAAGGAAGTTTTTACTAGATGCTTTTGCGTCATTGTCTTATATCAAAAAGATTCACCATACTGATGCTAATTTCATATTATTTGTAATTCCAAAGGCTCAAGTAATATATAAAACCATGGCAGATAGGGGTATAGTATGCAGATACCGTGGTACAGAATTACATTGCGACGATTGCTTACGTGTAACAGTTGGTACTAGAGAAGAAAATGAAAAATTTTTATCTTTATTGCAAACTGTTGTCACCGAATTACAAGTAGTTTAATAATAATTGTAACCTAAGGAAATTTGAATTCAATCATATACAAGCCGCCTCTACTCGCGTGAATAGAAACACGAAGCGGGTAATAATTACTTAGTGAGTGTGTCTGCACGAGAACGAGGGCCGTAGGAGGCGTCGCTAAATTTTTCCTTTCAAAAAAATACAAAAATGCATTTGTCGGCAACAATTTAACATGAAAAAATAGAAGATGGAGCACACAGACGATGGATTTGCTCGTGCACTGGTATTCTACCGCAGATGTAGGTCCACTATGTTGACACAAAAGAATCTATTGAGAATAGTAGCCAAGTACCGAAACAATCCTGATATTATGCTCTCTGACTTACAAGGTAGGTTATTTAATACTCACAAGTTATCATTCGCCTAATTTTGCATTATTATAGCTAAATACTACATTCATTTTCCGAATTCAATACCAGAAATTGTGTTCAAGAGTGAAATAATGTCTATATGCAATACATACGAGGTGCCAGTAGAGTACATGCAACTATTACCCCCAGCAATAACTAATGGTATTCACGATCAATATAACCCCCAATTAGATATATACAGTAGTAGCTTCAATCCAACAAAAGCGTTAGAAGTTAGAAATATAATATCACCGACTCAAACTGTCAATTATTCCGATAATTTAAATAGTTTGAAAAAACATTACTTTGGTTCTGGTGCCTTTGATCGCACCCTGTTGACTCAACTAAGGAGTAGCACCAGTAGCAAGCCCGTGATACAGGAAGTGTCAGAGAAAGAAAAGCCGAAAATACATATCTTCGATGAAATTGCAGCTGCTGCAATCAAACCAATAAAGCCTAAGACTGGAGAATTCAACAGTGGTAGCGACGCTGCCAATCCCCCAATTCATCTCATCTATCAATTCATGCAAGAAAATATCCGCGTTTGTATTACTATAAGAAGAAAAAGCGGTGTAAGAGGCTGCCTTAAAGGCTACATAAAAGCGTTTGACAAGCACTTCAATCTATTGCTGGCCGACGTTGACGAAGAGTACCTGCCAGTGGCAAAAGCAGCGAAAAGAAAGCTGAAGCTAGGAATTTTATCATTCTTTAATCCTAGGAATAGTCACGTGCTACTGAAGCGGCATCTGCCACAGCTGTTAGTGCGCGGTGACAACATTGTAGTTATTTGTAAAGCATAGTATATACTTGGATATTGTTATTGTACATCAAACCTATTACTTACTTTTTGTTCTCTTCCTTTTGTCTGCTACAATTTCTCGCTGTCCAATAGTGAACAAATTCAAATTCAGTACAATTGCCACATTATTCAACAAATAATATACATTTAAACATGTGTTGTGCACGGACATGTACGCCAAAGCAACCAGTAGATATGCCTCCGTTTTCTCGTCGAGTGATAAAAACATCTTCGCACCAGCCAGCACTAATAACAACCACGTATTTAAGCGGGTTATGCTATTAATAGAGTTATGGCAAATATGCATTTCCATGAAATGAGTTATTAGATCTACCCAAACACTACCAACAAATAGTACCACTGTATATGGATAATCTCTCAGAGCAAGAGGGCTGTTATAGCAGTAGTAGAACGAACAGATCCATATCAAACTTATCGGCACTAGGTTAAGTAGTGCATTAGTCACAGTATACTCTTTCGACTTGGCCACATGTCGACATACGTTATAGATTTGAGTCACCACCGTAACAATAGTAGATAATAAGACGAACCCGTTGACGAGGCCAAATCTTGTATAAAAAATTTCAAGAGTTTCTTGATTTAATGGAATATATTGCTTATATGGGTCTAGCAAATTATACACAAATGTAGCTTTTGGTTCATGCCACCAAGCATACCCATGTACGTAAGACATTACATCACATAGACATATCAGAAGCAATCCCTCTGTTGGACCATTTATAATGGGTAAGATCATTTCACCGATGTAGTACTCTTCCCAAGTTTGAAAAAAGAATGTTACTAATCCAAACCAAATCATAAAAAATATTTTCATATTCCATCCAGCACCAAATATAGCATTAATTGCAATAACATTCATGACTGAATTGACTGCATCACATCCATGGTCAAACAATAATCCTAATGGACTAGATGTCTTGGTTTTTCTAGCTTGCTTACCGTCCATATTGTCTAATGTTTGATAGATAAAGATACATACTGCATGGACTAACGGTATCCATGTTGGACCATTGTGATCTAATTTGTTGTTAAAAATCAATACTGTTATCAAAGCTGTGAGGGAAAAACATAAGCCAATTAATGTAACAACATTTGGCGCCATCCATGATGGAATAAATGCATCTACCAACCATCCTGCGAGGGGAGATAGAATATACTTGTAAATCAGTGAACTGTCTCCACCTTTATACTGATACCTTTTCACCGCGTCATATTTGTGGACCTCGTTGACCAACATTTCCTAGTTACTACCTGATTGTCGGGAATCTCTAGGATAAATGCTACGGAGATTATGTTGAAGCAGCAATGAATGCCGAAAATCCAACAGCTCGGCCGGAATTTTTATTGAGGAGCAGAATCTTTTCTTCTGCTTTTAGAGTTTTATGCATCAATCCCCAAGCATGTAGATAGACAAATCTACGACGCTAAGATATGCAGCTTGACTTTAGGAGGTTACCCTTTTGAACATTTCCACTTTCCACACCTCCGGCCCTACTGCTGAGATATGGATTTCCAAATTGGAAAAGAAAAGAAGAAACATCACCAGACAATTGGTTGGTAATTTCACCACGTGAGTCTCACACTCATACAATTAATCGCTGATGTTTATTCTTCGCATGTTACTGTTGTGTTTTTCCGTACTGATGTTGATTTCTGCATCTGCAACTGATGACTCAGTCCCTACAATTCCATTAGGCAAAGGGCTCCATATGCCTGTATTGGGCCTAGGTACGGCTGGATTAGGTAGCTCTGGTGAAAGTATTATATACAACGCATTAATGATGGGAGCAAAAATGATTGATACTGCACAAGCCAGTGAGTGGTATTCAGAACGGGATACAGGAAATGCTCTAAGAAGATATGCAGCCACTACAAACTCTACTCCTGATATATTAGTTGTTACAAAGATTCATCCAAAATATTATCATCCTGAAAAGCTTTATACTCGATTTCTAGAGTCTAAGACTCACTTAAGCCTTCGAAAAGAGAATCCATTAGATGTAGTACTTTTACACTCTCCAGTCTGTTGGAGAGGTCTATGTACGGAGGAGGAAAATCAATACAAGTGGCAAGAAGCGTGGAAAGTTTTAGAAGAATTAAAGAAAAATGGCGAAATTGTAGCAATTGGCGTAAGCAATTTTGATATCCAAGACTTAAAAGAGTTATCGAGAATAAGTAATTCTAAAATATCCGTATTACAAAATTGGATGGACCCATTTCATCAAGATATTGAAGTAAGAGAATTTTGTAAAGAAAATGGTATTGTCTATATGGCATATAGTAGTTTCGGTACTCAGTGGCAAGGTCGTTGGCCAGGTAATGTGGTGTGGGATAATCCAGTACTACAAGAAATTTCATTAAAGCATGAGAAAGAAATATCACAAGTGGTAATCTCGTGGTTACTACAGGAAGGAGTAGTAGCGATACCTCGAAGTAGCAAATCAGAACACTTATCCATTAATTTACAGTATGAAACATTTCTAGACAAAGATGATATAGACAATATAAGAAGTTTAGATGGTATTCTAGACTAACTCTGTATGGTAACGACGATTGAGTTGCGAACTTCTACAACTACGCTTTCTTCACTATTATCAAATTTTGCGGCTATTTCGTCAAACAGAGACGATGAATCAGTCTTCACATTCTCAACAAAGTGGTCACTATCTGTCTCAGATAGTAGTACCAAAGTTCTTTCATCAGCATTTATATCTATTACAGTAAACTTCTCTGGTTTTCCATCTATCTTTTGTGGTTGACTATCCTCAGTGCAAAGTGAATCATACCATATTAACGCCTTTTTCTTACTTTTACTCGTTACCAACTTACCCTCCGGGAGAGAAAGAAGCAACCCAACAAGCTCTGCAATTGCATCTTTTAATGCACTAGTAGCCGAACCGTACTTGACATATTTCTCAACTATCATTAATAACTTCGTCTGGGTACTTGAATCAATGATTTCATTTTGGTGTTTGTGAAGATATTTACTCAACTTAAGAATTTCACTTTTTATTTTCTGTGTATTATTTGATTTCAACAGATCTACCTGATCGTTGAAAAATAACTCAATGCGTTCGGACATCAATGGTACCTAGATATAATGCCCTGAACTTTCCCATTCTGTATCTATTTCTCAGGGGATGTGGAATGGCAAAAGAGGAGTCACCGGTCCAAATAAATAGAATAAATGGAATCTTTCACATGTTAAAAGAAGCCAATATAACGCACATGTTGATGCTCGTTGTCGCCATGAAATTTCTTTAGTTTAAATTTCAAATTCAACAATGTTTTCAAACCACCACACCGGTATGAATTAGGAATCGCTCGCCAAAATTCCATTCAAAAAACCAGACCATAAAGCAAAAACTTGTTCCATGGATTGGACACAGTACATAGCAAAATTGGACTTTTTATGTGCCAGCGCAGTATCGTATGAATCATATCATGGGCTATTCTCTCTTTTGCAGGACCAACTGATGGTGCGGAAAGAGTTGCAAGTAGCACCTGACAGCTCTGCTATATCCGTTGAAAGTAAAGACGAAATAAGATTTCATGGAATTCTAGAGAGTTTTATTGCGCGTTTACTAACGCGAGAATCGTTGTCAAGTTTATGGCGCGATTTACTAGAGTCATATTTTCACAAGTCTAAGACATTAACCATGAAGCAAATACAAGGACTACTAAGTGGACATAGGATATTAGGTAATTATTACGAAACAGAAATACACAATAAATGCAACGGAAAGTTAGGTTGCCGTAATTGGAACTATAACATTTTGACTGCTTTATTCGATATTATATATATAGAATCTAATAGTAATTTGACACCACAAAATTTAGAAGCAATTAATGATATAATATCATTTGATAACTTGTCACGTGAATGCCAAGTTGCAGTATTAGAGTACTTATTGGATTGCAGTAAAAGAGAAAAAATTATTGATACCATGAGTCCCGAATGGTCGTTGAATGCAATCAAGTTATTACTTCATCCTACGGTAGCAACTATACTAAAGTTACGACAAAACGAAGCTCTGAATATGCTGAAATTGCTACTAGTAAGATCAATGAAGTCCGCCGAATCAGCAGAAGTATTAAACAAAGTTATATTTCTGAACAAAGTATACAGCAAGTCAGTCGTTACAACCTATATCGAGTTACTCCCAGCGACATTAATACTGCAGCTGCTGCATGAAGTGACAAGTTTATGGAGCGATAAGATATTCATAAGCCGCGGCGATGACCTATACCAGGACTATTTGACACACGCCATATTGCTGGGTCTTGAGAAGTTGGACGACGTTCATTTGCTGTCAGTGCCTGGTCCCAATGGCAAGGCTTTGGCAACACTTTTCTCACACGGAATAGGTAATTATTTCGACTCTAACGGCAAAACTAGTAAAATTTATGGCATGAAAGTTGCGAGAAAATTCTCTCAATTGATGGGGCATCCGATTGAGTTTGATGAGCTAAAGGACTCGGCTAGTAATGAGACGAGCAGAGATAATTCAACCGAGAATCCGTTAGTTGCCCCCAAAGTGGAAAATGATAGCAGTGACAGCAGTGGCGACAGCGACAGCGAGATCGAGGGATACGATTTAGGCGAGGATGTTAGTGCGAATGAAAAAATCAAATCTACATCTTACCTTCGAATCTGTTTGGACATGTTGCAGTGCGGCGACAGTAACCCAGATGCTTACAAGAATCAGCACTCGGCATTAGTTAGTATTCCCGAAATTGTTAGTCGTCAGCCTGTTGACGTGAGAGACATATGTGCTCCACTCATGAAGGAGCTGCTTAGACTTGCAAATTCATACAACTTGGAAGAATTTAGTAATTTACGTTCAACGGCAATACAATCACTTCTAGTGGCGTACCCCGGCATCGCGGTGCCAGTTGCAACCAACTCATTATCTTGTGATAGTACGCACGTTGGCGCCAAAATAGACTCATTACGCGAACTAATATATGCAGCTTACAGTCTCTCTGGTATTGACAATAGCACAGCAAGTGCAAGCAGAAATCCTGTGATCGATGGAAAGCAGTTGGAAAGCACAAATTCGTCTGCGGAAAACATTGTGATGAAAAATACAAAAATAAAAAGACCAGCGAAACTAGCTCAGTCGAAGCGCCGAGTAAGGTACTATCGCAATAATTTTAGCTCGGTAGCACACCTTTTTTTCAAGCCTGTGGGCTCGTTACTGCAGAGCTATACCAGGTTGAAAATATCAGAAAGTACCGTTAGCTATCACAAAGACACCATATTTGACTCGCTATTCACCACACCCGCGAGTAACGGCTCTAAAGTTGCATTTTATAATCCAGAATTTTCGAAAAGTGTCACAAGCAATGAAGAAATGGACAGTGTTGACGCCATCGTCATGTCCCAAGCGCTGCTGGCCTTGGGTTGCTTTGTTAAATGCATTCACAACGATGTCAACCAAGTTGCTTACATTATTGACGCAGCGAATGCAACATGCTTCTTCCTGCAATCTGCGCATAATGGAGTGCGCAAATCCGCTTTAGTAACCATGTTTGATGTTGCAAAAGCCTGGAAAGAGTTACATTTTAATAGTCGCAACACTTCACTGACACCTTATTCAACGGATATACTGTCTGCGCTGACTGATGTCTTGGGACAGCGGGCACCGAACAAGGATGTGCATATAGGCTTGGAGTTGGATAAAATTATGATGAAATTTGTTGATTGGTGCGTGATGTCTGCGAAGACCGATCCTGATAAGGAGTGTTCGCTGCTGAAGAATGCTATCGTTGCCGAGGCGATTGAAACACTTGCGCTTATCAACCCCGACGCTAATAACCATTAACTGCGCCATCTGTTAGAAGAAGAATAATTTTATTAAATTTGTCTTTACGCATACAAGCATAAGATAAAAAGAAATATAATTCAACTGAAAAACTAAGTGTAAAAACGATTAATCGAAGAACTCTTCGGTGTAACGCACATTCCAGTCTCTATTCCTGGAGTTGATCTCGTTGGCTGCCTTGGCAATGCTGCGGCCGATGGGCTTGGGACCGCAGAAGAAGCAACCCATGTCTTGAGGATTGGGTGACTTTTCACCTAATTGTTGCAAGATTTTACTCCAATTAGGACTACCCACGTGTATCTTGTGCTGAAGGTTACACACGGGGTCGTAGTAGCTGCTGGTCATATCTGACGGTCTCATGGCATCTATACTGAGGTGTAAGAGGGCTTCATCGCGACCCATTGTCTTCTCTGTAATCGATGTCAAAAATATATGAATATGCAAAATACGATGCAGTGCACTATCCGGGTAGTTTACTCTGATATTCTCTGCAGCTTGTAGCATAGGTGTCAGCCATGAAGTGCAATCTAAGTCGTTATTCAACCAATAGAAGTCAAGTCGCTGCAGCTTATTCAAGCCGTGAATAACATCTAAACCGTTGTCCACCATCGCAGGGCGGTCCATTTGAATCAATGACTCTAATATCGACACGAATGGAGTGATGCCAATGCCACCAGCTGCAAATATGGCGTGATTAACTGAAAAAACATGGCTTGTAGGTCCGAAGTACGGCCCGTCGATATACACCTTTATCCCCTCAAGGGACTTCACTGTGCCAGACTCCGAGTACTTAATCGTGCATTCCTGGATGCTAGCCGTAGCTGTTCTCGCTCGAGACACTCCATTCAAGATTGCTTCTTTAGTTGCAGACTTCTTGCGTATTGGTGTAGTAAGGACATTCACTTGAGCACTTTCGATGTCATATAGAACGTTGCTTGGGGGCATCACACGGCTATTATCACCATTTTTGGTTGGAGCTGATGGTCGCGATATTGATTTTTTCCGTGCTGATTCTCCCGCAGGACTGCATTGGATCGATATGTTGTCTATGTTGACAGCGCAGAATGAATTCTTTCTCTCGTCTTTTATGCGATTAACTCGTAAAGCAAAATTTTCTTCGCCTTTTTTGTGTTCGATTAGCTTACGCAACTTATCAGTCCATGAACCGTCGCTAGTCTTACGAATATAAAAGGATAAAGTTCCATCGCGACGCTGAGAACTTGAAGCAATAGTGAATGGATGCCACTCAATAGTGCTTAGTTCAGGAACACAAATAAATGCGTACGAACCTGCGCTATAGTTACCGAAATTTGCTGGTCGAGGCAACACTAATTCCGTAACATTAGCTGCTAATAAGCGTGCACAAACAGGTTTCACTGCCACAGTATTATAGCATCGATACAACCATTCACTCAACAGCATCACCAGAGGCCACGCTAACCACTGCCAACATTTGCTGCCATGAAATAGTAGAATGATAGCGTAGAAGTAGGTCAGTCTGTGAGTGCAATAGAAGATTTCAAAGCCTCGGAATTTATAATTTCGTTTACGAATCATGTAACTTAACGATATTGCAGTCAACATGATAGTCAGTACGATTCCAGTGACGTATGCCCTGTAAAACAGCTGCCCTTTATCGTACGGAGTCGATGTTGAGGTGTCTTTTAAGTTGACGTAGTTCAGTAAATGTCCGATAATGTGCACAACTGTCCACACAACAGTCCACTTACCTAGTTGGGCGTGGAAACTTGTCATTAAATCAAGGCATAATGCACGCGAAAGGAAGTACGAGCTGTTTCCAATAAACATTTGTGTTTTGCGCAGCATAGTGAATAGTAACAATGATGTATGCAAATTGAGTTGTCCACCTCCTATTCGTGCAATTATCACGGCAGTACTCGCGTTCATTGACTGCTGATACACAACGATTAAGTACGAGAAAATTATCACAATTACAGCGTAAAGTGCCTTAATACCTGCTGAGATTCGTTCGGTTTTAGCGACATTAATATTGGACTCTGCAAGTTTGAAGATAGATCCCGATTTATGTACATCGGCATTACTGTTACCATAGTGGCAACGATGTAGAAATTTAGTCGGACAGAATGAAAATGCTTTGCGTAAAATAGGATTTTTTTCCAATGCAAGCAAATACTCTTCCAAAGTAAACGAATCTGGTGCTTTTGAAGTTTGTGCAATCAACCTAGTGACAGTTGAGACTAATTTTTCCAATGTTACTGGAGCTAAATTTAATTTAGATGACTTAGCACTGAATATCATCGCTTCTTTAAATTCTTTTTCTGTAAGAGTATTATTACCATGCGTATCATGAAGTTGAAACTCAAACGTCGCTTGATCTTTCCAATCAGCAAATTCTAATGCTTCTAACTCATCAAGAAAATCATGCAACGTGATAGAACCATGATTATTTTGATCAAATAGACGAAAAAATCGAGTACACCATTCGGTAGTACGATTTTTAAATAGTTTTTCAATCGTTGCACACGTTATGATGTCATCATCATCTGTTATACCGACTAATAAATCTATCAAACCATTAGTTGCCTCAATTTGTTTTTCAATTTTCTTTTCATCTTTTTTTATTTAATAAAAGAAATATAACAATTAGTATGAATATATGTTTTGTCAATAATATGCGAATTCTTACCCCTGTAATACTCCGTATGATTGATTATACCTGAATTCACGTAACTCTCATCATCGTCATCACCACTAGTTGATGAGGCATCTGCTGTAGAATCTGTATTGCTCAAGCTTGTGAGCACATCAGCACTCACCTCTTTCTTGACTCCAGCCTCCAGATCGCTCATGGATTCCATTCTTTTGTACTGCTTTTGGCGATGTACTTGGTTTTGTCCTCCATGACCGAATCAGTCCAATGTTGCTGCGGCCCTCAGGCGCAGCACAAAAAGCTTTATTTATCTTCCCTTTGATAATTTGGATGAAATAGAAGAAAAACAGTACCCCAGCCTCCTTTTCCCCAATCTAACTTCCAACATTCCTCATTCAATCTTCTATCTTTCGTCTTTGTCACTAATCCCTAAAAAACGAGGTTGGGATGATGAGCACATCGAAAAACCTTAGGTACGGTATCGCCAAACATAGAAAAACATGAGCTTCTTCTACTTGATTGCGCTCTTTCTGGGCTCGGTGCATAATTTAGTTGTAATAGCTGCTCCATCACCAGCACCATTCAGTCAAAGTATGTTTTACCCGACACTAAAGCCAATTTTACAAACTTTTGTACCAAGTAAATCTCCTAGTACAATGCCAACGTATAAGCTATCTATTGCACCTACAATAGTGCCAAGCACTAATCCTACTACTGTACCGAGTATGAATCCGACTACTGCATCAACTCCAACACGTGCGCCGACGCTGTTTCATCAAAGCATGGGATACCCAATGTTCCCAACGATTACGCCAACGATTTTATTACCAACTACTATTCCCAGTGTCACCCCAAGTACTGGACCTTCATATGAACCAACTAGTATTCCAACAGAGCAGCCTACGTACAGACCATCGGTAGCTCCTACTATCACTCCAAGCACTGGACCTTCAAATGCACCAACTAGTATTCCAACAAAGCAGCCTACGTACAGACCATCAGAAGCTCCTACTACTGTCCCAAGTACTGGACCTTCATATGCACCAACTAGCACTCCTACTACTGTCCCAAGCACTGGACCATCATATGCACCAACTACTGCTCCAACAAAGCAGCCTACATACAGACCATCGGTAGTTCCTACTAC
>JACCDO012424048.1_pt1 | contig 12107 bp, 15 predicted proteins | sample 7446101 | NCBI WGS metagenome assembly JACCDO01 (sample SAMN15323440, study PRJNA562643) | freshwater metagenome | isolation source: river surface water | place: USA:Blue River Watershed | collected 2017-08-16 | reverse complement strand
CAGTAAAATGTTAAATATTCATCGTTATTGATAACTACATACATCAGCACCTTCGCAGTAAGTATATATATCATTGTATTACAAAATATTTCATGTTATATGCTTTATATGAGTGTATCTATAATTTTTCCTAATTTGTACGCCGGTCTATATCATATGATCCTGAAAACAGGATCCACACCCAGCCAGGACAAGATCATAGTCTAGGTAAGAAATTAGAAAATTTTTTAATATCAAAAAAAATTAAAACACCAAAACAATCCTAGATGATCTGTATATGTAAAAGTCATCATGTTAATACTAACGATTGAATAAATATGAAACCAAATAGTCAAATTGTAAAATCAATAAAGAATAATCCATCGACGAATTATTCATCAACAAAGAATAGTATAGTGAATTTATCTACATCATCTTCTACTGTTTTAATAACAAAGAAGTCATTAGAGGATTATCGTAAAGAATATCAAGAAATAATACAAAAAGCAAAAGAAGAAAAAAATCGTATTCGCTTTTTAAATAATTCATTACAAACTCGTCCGTATGATACAAGTATAATAAATAAATTAATTGATTTAGCATATAATAGACAAGATGATATTGCAGCAATATTAGCAATTAATAAATTATTAAATTTAGATAAATGTACATCAAAACATTTTTTAATGTTGGGTAAAATATATTTTCGTCGATGGTATAAAGATTGTAGTATTGATGCATTATATAAATCATGTGAATATTTTCATACCGCAATGAAATATCCTGATTTTCATCGTAAAGAATGTTTGTATACACCTATTCATTATTTTGAAATGTTTAGTATATTAGTTAGATTAGGACATTATCAACAATCATTAGATATTTTAGGTATTGTTGTTGTTCATTATAAAGATTATATTGAATGGAATTATATTGTTCAATATAATATTGCGCAAGTATTATTATTACTAGGTAACATTAAGAAGTCAGTATTACTTTATCAACAATTATTATTAAGTCCATTACTTGTTGAAATTGATTTATCTGAACATTATGATCATGTATATTACAACACCAAAAGGATAGTAAATGTATATTTAACACTAGAATATGCTCTTTTATTACATATTACAGGTAATATTAAGCTAAGCAAACAGTTATATAGTGAAACATTTGATCGTATGACCAAGTACAATTTCAATAATAAAAGTCAAAATATTATTGATTTCCGTTTTAACCATACTAAATTTGAACCATGGTAACTATATCTTATATTTATTATTCATTCCTTTGTAGAAACAAATACTTATATTTTTTAATTATCGCGTAGGTATAATGATTACCAAACATATAAAAAACTGGGAGATATTTTTAAAACGGAATTAAATTTAGTTATGGCAGCAAAATTCTATAGTTATTCGAGCGATTTATTATTTATTCAATCATCGAGAGTCGTTAATCCTTGGGATGATAACGGTTACAATAATCCAAAGAAAGTAAAAGATTTTGATGATATGGATCCCAACGATCAATTGACATACGTGTATCTATTGCTCGATAAAGGTACGCACCAATGAACCCTACTCATTCTACTGCCATCTTACTTCTTTACTTACTTATAAGGTGAAGTGTTAGCTGAGTTATTTGCATATGAGCAAAGTGAAGCATGTGGTCATTTTGCGTATGAAAAATTTCCAAATAATATTATTGTTGTTGGAAGAGCAGCAAAATGTTGTAATGCTCATAAAGAATACAATAATATTTTGTTTCATAAAGCCAAGAAAATTATGAAAGCAACTAGAAGTGTGATAAATTTGTTAAAGGGTAAAATAGCAAAAAGAAAAAGATTAATAAATGATAAAAAAGGGTTATTTGCAGCAAAAATTCAAGCAATGTATCGGATGATTAAAGTACGTGATAAAACGGTATCAGTACGACTAGGTAATGTATATAATGCTTGTCGCATTGGACCGTTACTACGTTATTATAGTAAAGTACATTTACTACCCAGTGGCAAGCAAGTACTGGCGGACTATATTGAATTATGGGGGGAGTACGCCGATACCATTATTAGATTTTTACGACAATGGCGACAAAAAAGAGCGTATAATATATTTTGGAATGGAATGAAATCATTAAAACGTATATTTATTGGTCAAGTAGTACGTTTACGTCTTCGTAAATATATTAATGAAATGCAAAAGAAGCTGGACGATAGTATGACGCATGAATCACGTATTCAATTACAGTTACATCCCAATATTATTTATGGTGTGAATTGGTTTGATATTGATCGGTTAGACTGTAGTGTGATATGTTTGACTTCAGATGCCAATACTGCATACAATAATTTCTCTTTGTCATATGACAGGTACTTCCTTACTTATTCATACCTTCTTATACTTACCAACACCAAATAATCGTAGTTATTATTTATTAAATATGAAAAAACGGAATCAACGCGCTGTACCTCAACAAGAATATGATTTAAATAGTAATTTAAGTGTCAATTACAACTCAATTGCGAATAAATTTTCACATGCCAAACCAGGTGAAGGTGGTATTGCATGGTTCAAAGGTGGTATTGATTACGGCGGTAGTAATAATAGTCACAGTTCAAGAGTTAATACCAATAATTCTATATCCACAATAGCCACTGAAATGTCCAATAGTAAGTATAGCCGTCGCGATTTAGAACAATATATAACCAAATCGATCAATTCTGGTGAAGATATTATCTCGTTGTTAAGTTACAAGTCAACGATGCAAGACCCAAGTGTCCAATGGATTCCGTTTGGCATTTGTCCTGATGAAGCAATCAAGAGATTACTAACTTGTACTGTTCTCGCTATAACATCGCCATCGTTTAGTATGAATGACAGTAAAAGGCTGTGTAATATTGCTCGGAAATCATACAAATTGACAGATAATAAAGCGTCGTTATGGAGTAACATCAAATCGTTGTTGCTGTATGGTACCAAAATGGGACCTTCGGGTATTCTTGGATTTTTAAATTTAGGAATAGCTAAATTAACCAATTTATCAATTGGATTCACTGGTATTACCCATCATTGTACCGCTATAATTGGTAAACAATTATTTGATAAGAATACTCCGTTATTAATCAAATTATCTATTGAGGGTGAACGCATCATGGGTGATCGTGGTGCAGTGGAGTTATTAAAACTATTACAATATAATAATACATTAAAATTGTTAACACTGCGTGATTGTGCTTTATCTTCCAGAACGGCGATTGCATTTGCTCGTTACATTGTTATCAATCAATCGCTTCAAGTTGGTAATTTAAATGATAATAAATTTGATTATAATAATATATTAACTGTATTACGAGCCGTCAGTAATAAAGGAGCAAAAGGAGTATTAAAATCGGTATCGTTAACAGGGCAATCATATCACTTATGTACCACTGAGTTATTAAAGATTAATGAAATGGCGCAAGATATGTCGGTGCGCATTGTATCCCCTGACTTGCCAGTTCATGACGAATACAAACAAGAATCAAAACGAAATGATACATTTGATACAACAAAAGTAAATAAATATTACGATATTGATAAGAAGGAACTGGATAATATAGCAAAAGGTATACATGAATTAGCAATGAACAGACAGTTAGATAAAGGTGAATATTATGAATTCTCCAAAGTTATATATTTGTAAATTATTATTACATATTAGAATATGCAGGACCTCCACCACCTTCAGGAACTGTCCAATTAATAAATTCTTGAGGAGTTTTAATGGAACAACATTTGCAATGAACGCAATTTTGTGCATTGATAACTAATTTTCTTTCTTTACTTACTGGATCTGGTTCTGAGTATTCATAGACTCCAGCAGGACAAAATCGTTGCTCTGGTCCGGCATATTGTTTGATTGAAATATTTGATGGTACATCTTTACATTCTGGTTTAACTCTTAAATGAGCTGGTTGATCATGATCGTGATTGGTACCGGATCGTTGTAGATTTGATAACAAATCAAATGAAATCTTACCGTCAGGCTTTGGATAGGTAATTTCTTTACATTCTTTTGCTGGTTTTGTTTTTGCTGAATCAATAATTTTATTCGACAATGTCCATGGCTCATTTCCTTTGGATATAAAACATGAAAATGCTGTATGTATCATACCAACAATGGTACCATAATGGAATGCTGCGTGCGTATTTCTAACAACTTTTAATTCATTTGCGACCCATGACTTTTTCAAATTAACTTCATAATCTTTAACTTCTACACCGTTATGAACAGTTGCATCATCACTTGTAGTAGCTACATGTGGATATACTGCTTCGGCTGCAAGCATTCCTGATTTCATTGCAGTGTGAGATCCCTTAATCTTTACCGCATTTAAAAATCCTGCTGAACAACCGATTAATGCACCACCTGGAAATGTTAATTTTGGTATAGCATGATAACCGCCTTCATTTAATACTCTAGCACCGTATGATATACATTCACCACCTTTTAAATGTTTACTTACTTCTGGATGATGTTTCCATCTTTGAAATTCTTTATATGGGTTTAAATATGGATTTGAGTAATCTAAACCAACAACCATTCCTAATAATACTAAATTAGGCTCTTGATGATATAAAAATGTACCACCAAATGTATCACTTAATGGAGAATTTTGTAATGGCCATCCAACAGTATGTTGAATATATCCTGCTTTGAATGTATCTTTTGGAACTGTCCATACTTCTTTAATTCCTAAACCATAGGTTTGAACATCTTTATCTTTACGTAAATTATATTTTTTTATCAACGATTCGCTACATGAACCTCTTGCACCTTCAGCAAATAGTGTTTGTTTACCTAATAACTCCATACCTCCTAATTAAATGAAAAAAAGTGAAAATAAACATAAATAATTTAGTCATGAAGAATATAGGTATAAACTTACTTGCATAAGTATCCTTTTTCTCTCCATTTTTACCAATACCGACATCTTTTGTTGCAATACCAACAACAATATCATTTCCATTTTTATCTTTCTCGTATAATACTTCATCGGCAGCAAATCCAGGATATATTTCAACTCCTAATTCTTCAGCATATTTAGCTAACCATCTAGTTAATTGCGACAAAGATATAATGTAATTGCCTTAACAAATAATGGTTCAGTTATTAAAAAGATAATAGCAATAAGAATAGTGAATTTACCATCATTGTGTAATTGTGGTGGTAAAAATATTCCAGGTACTTCTAATGATGATGATTCTGATAATATTAAAAATTTATCATCCTTTGCTTTTGTTTGTATTGGAATATCTTTATGTTCACGCCAATTAGGTATAAGTTCATCAAGTGCTCTTGGTTCAAAAACATTGCCACTAAGAATATGTGCACCAATTTCAGCTCCTTTATCGATTAAACATACACTATTTTAAACGAACAAGTAAGAAAATGCATCATATTAATTGAATGAATAAGAATAAAAAAGTAATTACTCGTATTAATATACCTTATTTCTTGATTTTTTTCTTTAGCCAATTGCTTTAATCTAATTGCTGCACTTAAGCCAGCAGGTCCACCACCAACGCAAACGACGTCGTAACTCATCGATTCACGTTTAGTGCTACATTGGCGAATCCTTTCAGTAGGGAATCGGCGGAAACCACGAAAGATTTTCAACATTTTTATTGATATTCTTATTGATTTTTTTATTGTTGATATTTGGTCATTTTTTCTTGGGATTTCAACTTGCCGTAGGTTTCATATTTTGAGCTTAGAATGAGCTACACAATAATATAAACTAAAATTTAAATCCATTAAATAATATATATTATTTTTATTTAAAATATGATATTTATAATTTAAGTTAATCAAATTTATTTTACAATACTCCGATATAAAATATTGTTTCGAAATATTAATTCTATATTTATTAGTTTCCACTAATACTATGTTGATTATTGTAGTAAAATAATAAATATTTAGTCTTTGAACAATCATGCGGAACCAAATGCGGAACCAGAAAAAAATCTTTGTTCAAAAAGGTGGTGAAGTAGCCGCTGGTTGAGTTCGGAAGAGACAGTTTTTGGTGCAATACTCATCGAAACGGTCACATGTCGCGACAGCCACAGCCAGTATGATTCTGTCTTGCTTGCTAACTCACTCTTTCACGAATTCATTTACTTTTATACATGATTATTTACTTTGATCAATTTATTACTATTTTAACCACTTTCTTATGTAATTATTTATTTTACTTATTTATTTACTAACCAATATCATTAGAACGAGATGCTATCTACATTATCACTAGAGGGAAATAATGTAAGAGCAAATACAATGGTTGATACTTCCGATCGTAATACCACTACAGATACTGCAGCTGCTGGTGGAGAGAGAAGGGATGGAACTAGAGCTGGTACTATAAACTATGATGCTCAACGCATGATTGGACATGGGTCATTTGGTGCAGGTAATTCTTCATTTATAGTAATATAAATTTTTCTTATAATATATTTTGTTTTAAAGTATATTTGGCTAGAAATACTGAAACAGATGAATTAATAGCAATAAAAAAAGTTTTACAAGACAAAAGGTTTAAAAATAGGGAGTTACAAATTATGAAACAATTAGCTAAACGACCTCATCCATATATAGGTAATTTCACAATAATAATAAATTTGATATTTTTTTTCTTATTTATATTTTTTTAGTTACCATGCATCATCACTTCGTTAGTAAGGGTACAAGATCGGATGATGTTTATTTAAATTTAGTGTTAGAATACGTTCCTGAAACAGTTTATTCCATTTCAAAACAATATAACCAATTAAGAGAATCGGTATGATATAATGTGATATATTCATCATACATATTTCAGTCACACTAATTTATTTATTTATTAAGGTACCAATATTATCAGTAAAAATTTATATTTATCAATTAGCGAGAGCTTTAGCGCATATTCATGGTTTGGGAATATGTCATCGTGATATAAAACCTCAAAATTTATTGATTGATCCTGATAGACATGTTTTAAAGTTATGTGATTTTGGTTCTGCAAAAATGTTAGTGCCTGGTGAGCCTAATGTAGCATATATATGTTCAAGATATTATAGAGCACCTGAACTAATCATTGGTGCAACAGAATATACAACATCAATAGATGTATGGTCAGTAGGATGTGTAATGGCGGAATTATTGCATGGTGCACCAATATTTGTTGGTGATTCTGGTATTGATCAAATATATGAAGTAATAAAATTATTAGGAACACCTAGTAGAGATGAGATTACTATCATGAATCCAGCTTCAACAGATTTAACACTACCAAATCAACCTAAAAAACCATGGCATACATTTTTTAAAGCAACAGTACCAAGTGATGCTACCGATTTAGTCGATAAATTAATTGTTTATAGACCTAATAATAGATTAAAACCATTGGAAATATGTTCACATAAGTTCTTTGATGATATTAAAAAGTCTTCGGCGTTACAACCAAATGGTCAACCTATTCCAAGAGAAATGTTTGATTTTACAGCCGAAGAAATGGCATCATCATCGGGAAGTATTATTGGTGGTACAGTTTCATCGCCATAATGTATTGTCAAGTGTATGTATATAATAAGTAAGTATTACATTCATTTTTATTATTATTATTATTATTATTATTACAATGTACAAAGCAAAATTATTCAATTATTTTTATGATTATTATTCAGAAATATTGAAATGAATATTCTAGTAAAGAATATACTCATTCCTTCTTGCTGATGGCATTTTGTATATCCAATGCACCTGTTCTAATGAATGGATCATCCTCATCTTGTAATTTACTTCCACCATATTCATTTTCCACGTCATAGTCGTTGTCCTTCATATCATGTTTATTATATTCATCATCTTCCTCTAAATCTAACTGTGATAATTCAATAAATTGAGTGTACATTTGGCTGTTTTTAGCAGGTGCCCACATCAAACATATGGTTACTAATATGAAAAAGTATGTAAATTCCCATAGCGCATCAACCGACCACTTGTATTGCCAATTGCTTTCATCGCCGTTTCCATCATTCACGAATAATATACTACCATATAACGCCCACAAACACGCAAAAAAGAAGGAAACAAATAATACAGCTCTGAAATTACGATATAAAACATATTTTACCGCTGAATAAGAAGAATAAGTAAGTGATTTTGTGAAGGAAAATAACTAAATGATTGTGTCGATAAGAAAATAAATATGAAATAATAATAATTTACCTTGTTTTCGTGCTGCTAATGAGGACATTAAATTATTGATTGATGTAAATATCCACATGTAAAAAGTGGTATCAACAGCAGCTAATAAAAAAATAGTGATTGAAACTAAATCATAACTTGCCTCGGCAATGTTAGTACTGGTTGTGCTAGTAATAGGAATGTTATTGCCGATAAAATATATTATTGATAATATGCAATACGATGAACCTAGTAAAAGTAATACGTGAGTAAATAAGTAAAACAATCAAGAAGTAACTAAAGAATAAACCTAAATACAATACTTTCTTCATATCATCACCAATAGTGACTCTTACTATTCCGTACCCTAATGATACAAATGTAATCACGATTCTAGATATGGATCTTTTCCCGATACCAAATAATGTTCCAATAGTGGATAATGATAATGGTGCAATACCAGTATCATTATACGATAAATAGTAAGCAAATAATACAAACGATTCAATCATTCCTAATGCTAACACTAAGGTTATCCATAATTGTAATGGTATTAGCTGGTTAAAGTACCAAGAGCATAATATTAACCATGTAATGGCTATAATGGCATACATTACACTTAATGCACCATAAAATGGTAAATATGGATACATATCCGCTGGTAAATATCCATATGGATCTACCGATTCTAATTTGCCATCAATAATGACTGTTGCGGAATTACTATTACAAACAGCGAATACATAAATATATACACCCATTTCTTTAAATGTTGTATGTGATATAAGTGGATCAGTATTTAATGGATATAAATTTGTATCTTTTGTTACTAAAAATGATCTCATATATGCTTCAGTAATACCTAAATCATAAAACAATTAGTAAAAATGCAAATGAATAAGTAATAAAGTGACTACCATATGGTACGTATAATTTATTAGCAGTTGGACATATTCCTGCTTCGACCATTTCATCAGTACAGCATAATTCTTCATTTTCCCAATAATCCATCCATAACTTGTCACCTAAAAAAATATAAATAAATTGAGTTTGATTTAATAATATATCAATTATTATATGTATAAACCTGTTGGTTCTTCAAATATTAATACATCTAATAATGAATTTGTACATGGTCGGGAAGCATCATCATCATCACCTACGGATGCATCATCACATGAAATATAAAATTTTAAATTTGTTAAGTCAACAAATGATCGACCATTACCAGGAGCCCAATCTGGTGCATCATTTGGACTATATTTAGCAATTGATAAATATTCAGGATAACCTAATGAAAGTAAGAAAATAATAAGACAATAGTTTAGACGAGAAATAGAAATAGAAAATAAATTATTGGGAATGATGTAATTTTAAGAAAATAAACGAGTAAATAAGTTATTTTGCAATTTGAATACCTGGATATAAAACGTGTTTACTAAAATTTATAATTTCACACGAAATTAGAGGAAGTGCACAAGCAGCAACGAGCAAGAAATAGCATGATCGAAGCGACATCACGTGGCTGGATTCGGACAGGTGCACAACGAGAAAAAAACTATGCTTTTCCTGTTTCAAGATTTCTTTTAAGATGACAAAATCAAATATTGTCCGGCCTTGCAAGTCGTTAAATGCGAATTGAAATTATTAATTAAGAAATTATTATTACTACCTAGAATGTTATTAAACACTGTAGAATGTAAATAATGTTGCAGAAAATAATACACAACTTTAAATATCTAAGTAACTACTTAATGATGATTTAAAAATGTAAATTGTAATGCTTAAATTGATTTTTTTAAATATTTTCGCTCTAGATCAATGTTTGTTTAGCTTGCCAATAGTAATATTATTTATGAATGATATATTTTTTCATTATTATTTGGAAATATGAGATTTTGGAAATAATAAGTTTAGAAATTGTGTGTCCTGAAGACAAAAAGTACCATATGACGCCAAGTAATTCCATTCTGGATGATTTTGTTGCTTCTGTGTTTCAATTTTTACCAAAATATGGTTGGTATATACTAGGATTAATGGTAACTATCATGATTGCACGTCCTTATTTTGTAGAATTAGTAAATCGTATTAGTTTGAATTCATCCAGTAACATAAAACGGAAAGAGTTATTAGATGAACATCGTAAAAAAATAAGAGAAAAGCAACAAGAAGAACAAAATAAATTACAAGATAGTACAACTAATATGACAATTATTAAACCAGAGAAAGTAGTTACCTCTTTAGGAAATAGTAGTAGTTATAAGAATACAAGCACATGTAGCAAGCCAGCCTCATACAATCCTCTTGCGGGTGGAGGAGGCTTTACGTCGAATTACCGTCCTTCATCCGAAATGCGCAACAGAGGAAGAGGAGGATGACGTTAATAAAAAAAAATATATTGTATGAAAATAGAGTTGACTATTATATCTAGTGTGACTTATGGTGGTTGGAATGATGTTATATGAGTGACAGTCTAAAGATATATACTTTATACTTGATATTATAATACATTACAATTACAATTGTAAACATATATATTTGTATTTTTCATAGTATTAACCGCTTCATTTGCTTTTTTTTTTCTACCATAATGTTATAATTCTCGATTTTTTATTCATTTATTTATTCATTTATTTATTCATTTATTTATTCATTAATTTATTCATTAATTAATTTGTCGTTTGATACTTTTACCATTGTATTAGAGTAAATAAAATAATATTATCCAAATAGTTAAAAGTATATAGAAACATATTTCATTCATATCCATAGCGAATATTTAATATGAAATAAATAACAGTTATTCATTATCAATAATCAAAATCAATTAACCAATAATTTAGGTAATTTTTCTACATCATAAATAACTCTTATTCGGAGAGTACAACTAGGACATGTTGCTATACATGAATACATTATTATTATTAGATTATTCAATATATATATATATATATATTAGTTGCATTCTTACCTATATCTTCTTCATCATATAAATCCTCTAACGCTATGGAAAACTTATCACCACATGGACAAGGAAATGTGTATTTCTGTAACTCTTCATCATAAATCATGTCTTCAATTTCAATTTCTTCGTAGATTGCAGACATTTTATTTTATGGCTAAAATGAACTTACTCCTATAACTTTATTACTTACTGACTTACTAACTCACTTAATCACGCTGATTTATTCACTCAGCGATGCTCACCACCTATTACTGTTGGCTAATATCCTTAGGCCGCAATATCCAATAAAAGTAAATATTTGTTAGAACTAAATTAGAAGAAAATTTATAGAAATTAAATAGATTGAATAACACACAAGAAAACAGACATTCAGAGATTCGTTGAGATAGTAGTATTGGTAACAATATGTATAATTAAAACAATCTGTCCATATTATATTAATTATTATTTTTTTTATTATTCTATCCAGCAAGTAATCAACTTGGTTGCAATATTATGTGATGTATAAATATCGGTATCTCTGCATTTGATGACACCGGGGTTTTGTCATATTCTGATCAACTATTCATAGCATTTATGTTAACACTAGTTTCGGCGTAAACCCTAACACTAGTATCACTTGCCGCTGTGGATGAGTACATCTCTGTCAGGGAAAGCATAGTGGTTATTGCGTTTCATTCGTAATGAAAAAGTCGAGGGTTCAAACCCCTCCAGTGGCTGTGGTGATAATGGCGACCAACGTCATAACATTACCGAAGTTATTTTTTTATTCCCTCCTGGCAGGGTCGTCGATCCTTTGTCGAAATGTTTTCCGGCCCTGAGGTGGTTCAGACAAAAATATCAATACAAGATCATTTCTAGCGCTATTGCTTGTATTTCAATAATTCAGGTTTTGTCGAGAGGAACTAGGGTCCAATCTGTGTAACTTAATAACACAAGTGAAAAAACTGAGTAT
>JACCDO011762849.1_pt1 | contig 12109 bp, 4 predicted proteins | sample 7446101 | NCBI WGS metagenome assembly JACCDO01 (sample SAMN15323440, study PRJNA562643) | freshwater metagenome | isolation source: river surface water | place: USA:Blue River Watershed | collected 2017-08-16 | reverse complement strand
TCTATCTACATCTGTATTCTTCCAGGTTTTTTCCATTTTTTGTTCTATCATTTCCGTTCCCGCCGACAAAGGTATATGATTCGACAATTCAATTAATTCATATTTTTCAAAATTATTTTCACTCAGAATATTTGAAAAACGATAGAATAAATCGCAATATTGTCCATTTTTTATCTTGAAATATTCTGTAAATAATGATTTATGAATAAGACTTTGATTATTTTCAATAAGAAATCTCCCAAATTTTTCTATTTTTGTAATATTTAATAAATCAATATTGCTGTCAATAGTAACATCAATGATTTCTTTTTTTAATCTTTTATAATTCATAAAATGAAAGGTTGAAATATCAAAATAAGGAACTTTCACTGGTTTTTTTTTCCACAAGTTTATAGTTAAAACATAACGGTTTACATATGTTTCATTTTCAAATATTTTAGATACTCCGTGGTAATATTTTCCACCATGAAAAGTAATTTGTTTTAAATATTTTGGGAAAGATAAAAATATTTTATTTTTTTCAGAATAATTGCCATTGAAATAATCATTACGAGCAATATCTGTAATAATCGTTGGAATATTTGATTCAGATAAATATGTAACGCATGACAATAAAGGTTCATTCAGATATTTAAATTCACTATTAAAATCACGATCATATTCATCTGTATCAACATGACACGATGACTCATATTCTAGAACCATAAAAAATTCAATAAAATAATCCTCTTTGTTATATTCAATACCCATTCTTTTGAAATGAAATATAGAAATATCATATATCATCTTTTCAATAAGACTGTATTTATCTTGATTTGTATTGAGTAAATATGTAAGACTGGTTCCAATATTGAAGAACGAATGAAGTAAACTATGAATATCATAATTATCAATGTTATTTTGTGTAAATGTAATATTCCATGTATTTATATTCAAGTCCATAAGAATGATACAATTATTTATATATTGTATAAAATAAATATTTATGTCCTTTTTGAATAAAAATGAATATCCAACCAAATCCCCAAATCATTTTTTAGCAATTTTAGCAACATGTTCCAAAACAATTTTTTCATTATCCGATAAACTTCGCTCTCTTTTGAACTTGTTGTATTTAATGACTTTATCTTTATCAACCGTTGTCAAATAATACTGTGACGCATATATTAATTTACACATAATTTCGTCATCATAAATACACTCAATATGTATATCTTTCATTTGTTTAATATGCTTTAAAAAAATGGAACAATCAAACAATTCGTTATCTCCAAAATTTACTACAATAATGCAGTGATTACGTGGTATTTTACATTCGTTTTCATGTTCGTATAAATAATAATAGTGATCACAATTATAATCAATCGCATAATCCGTAATGTATTTTTTTAATTCTGACACGTTAGAATGCTTAGTCATATTAAAAGAAATTTCAATATTGTACCCCATTAGTATTTCTAAACATTATTTATAAAAAGAATAAATTAATCAAAAAACCAAATTTTTATTTTGAATCAATAAAATTTTTTATATTGTAATTATGTGAATTATGTGATTTATGTCAACAACTATATAAAAAAGGAAAAGGAAAAAGAAAAAGGAAAAAGGAAAATAATAAAAAATTATAAATATACATATAGAATATGTCATTTAGAAAATACGATGCGCAGAAATATGGCGGTTTAAATTATGCCGCAACCAATAATATTACAAGGAGTCGTTTTTCTAACAATCAGAATCAATCAATTACAAATGTATTAGGACAAGGAAATTCGATAATTGTATCCGCGAGTGATATTGATTTGAGTGGAAATTATATAATTGAAACAAGTGGAATTATTTTCATGGACGGAAGTTACCAGACATCAAACGCTGGGGGTAAAACTGGCGCAACTGGATGTACTGGTGCTACAGGCTCAACCGGAACAACCGGATCTACTGGTGCTACTGGTAGAACCGGAGCCACCGGCTCAACCGGATCAACTGGCGCCACCGGTTCTACAGGACCCACCGGACCCACCGGAGACACTGGACACATGGGTTCTACAGGATCCACCGGACACACGGGTTCTAGAGGATCCACTGGACCCACTGGTTCAACAGGGTCAACTGGACCCACCGGATCAACCGGGTCAACTGGTGTAACGGGTCCCGTGGGTGCGATCGGCGCTGGAGGAGGTGCTGTTGGTTCGATTGGTTTTACTGGTATAACCGGATCAACTGGACCCACCGGCTCAACCGGGTCAACCGGCGTAACGGGTTCTATGGGTGCCACTGGTTCAATCGGTGCGACTGGTCCAACGGGCAATACTGGCGCAACGGGTGGAACGGGTTCGACTGGTTCAACCGGTTTCATCGGTTCTACAGGACCCACTGGATCCACTGGTGCGACTGGAGAAACCGGTTCTACTGGATCGACCGGACCGACAGGTTACACCGGTCCAACTGGTTCTACCGGACCAAACGGAGCTACTGGCGCAATCGGTTCCACTGGTTCAACAGGTTCCACTGGTTCAACCGGACCAACCGGTTATACTGGCGCGACGGGTAACATTGGTTCAACTGGTTATACTGGTCCAAGTGGTCCGAATGGTTCGACTGGTTCCACTGGATCAACTGGTTCCACTGGTGAAACTGGTGCGACTGGTTCGACTGGCTCCACAGGTTCAAATGGGGAGACTGGTTCAACTGGTGCGACAGGTTCAACTGGAGAAACGGGTAATATTGGCGCAACTGGTGCGACTGGTTATACTGGGTCTACCGGATCAACCGGACCGAGCGGACCAACTGGGCGAACTGGCGCAACCGGTTATACTGGCGCGACGGGTTCGACTGGAGCAATGGGTGGTAATACTGGAGCAACTGGATCAACTGGCGCCAGTGGAAGTTCTGTAGCAGGTGTAACAATCATCGGTACGGGTTTGTTATATGGTGCGACAATATCCGGCAATTTACAATTTTCATATTCAACTGGTGGAGGAACATCAAATACTCCTGGATTACAACCCGGATCTTATTCGGATATTTTCTCAACCCAAACCACCGATTACGGAATACCAGGACCCACTGGTTATTATGGATCTACCTGGACCCAAATAACAAGTGCCGGATCAAAAAGTTGGCAATTTGTAGCCATGTCCGCTTCAGGGCAATACCAAACCGCTGTTGATAGTACTCCCGGATATATTTATATATCCTCAAATTATGGTTCTACGTGGAAGTCAACCAATACAACTATTAATAAACAATCCTGGACTGGTGTAGCCATGTCAGCTTCGGGAAAATACCAAACAGCAACTTTGAATAATGGATATATTTATATTTCATCAGATTACGGTGCCAATTGGACATCCAAATCATACCAAACATCGGGAACTCCTGCTATGTCAGCATCAGGACAATACCAAACGGTAGGCAATAATAATGTTACATATAGTTGGATCTCATCAAATTACGGATCTACTTGGACATCAAAATCAATACCGACAACAGGAACAACTGGATTTTACAGGGTATCCATGTCTGCATCGGGACAATACCAGACAGGAATTGTGTTTGGTGATTATATTTATATCTCTTCAGATTATGGTTCTACATGGACATCAACCAATACAACTATTGGAAAAAAATTCTGGACCGGTGTAGCCATGTCAGCATCAGGACAATACCAAACAGCACTTGATGCTACTCCCGGATATATTTACATCTCTTCAGATTACGGAAAAACGTGGACGGCATTAACCGTATACTCACAGAATTGGTCCAGTGTAGCCATGTCAGCATCTGGACAATACCAAGTCGCAGCAGTTTATGACGGATATATTTATATTTCCGCTAACTATGGATCCACTTGGGCATCAACATCATCATCCCTGTCGTGGAATGGAGTATCAATATCCTCATCTGGACAATATATAACAGGAGTAGTAAATAGTGGATATATCTACACCTCTTACAATACGATTAGTTTTCAAGGTATTTTATACGGTACAACGGGTACATTTAGTAAAACTGTTTCCGCAGCTGCTTACGTGACAACTTCAGATTACCGGGTCAAAGAAAATGTTCAAGATTTGAATCTTACCCAATACACAGTAAATGATTTGCGACCCGTGAATTATCATAATAAATTACTCGGAAAGCCAGATATTGGTTTTATTGCGCACGAGGTTCAAGAACATTATCCCTTCTTGGTTTCCGGCGAAAAAGACGGACCCCAATATCAATCCTTGAATTACACCGGTTTAATTGGTATCGCCGTGAAAGAAATCAAGGAAATCAAAGAACAAACCAAAAAAATGAATTTATATTTGGAATTAAATGAATTAAATGAATTAAATGAATTAAATAAAAAAATCACTAGTTTGGGAGATATAGATTTATGTGGCAATTACTTGACAAATATCGAGGGATTCCACTTTATGGATGGTTCAACTCAAAAAACTGGATTCATCCAAAGTACATGTGAAACAACAACCAACACCAGTTTTGATATTTACGAAATCAAACAAAACAATCATTATATAAATAAATCCCCCACTGGTTTCATTACTTGGAATATACATACCGATACATTCACCAATACCAACACCAATACCAATAACACAACAACAATCTTTTATTTTATAAACAATACCGGTCAATCACAACATTTTCATTTTATTGGTAATAGCAAGATAAATATATATGATCCTGAAAATCATAAATTAGACACAACACAGACGATTACAATAGAATCACCCCGAATAAAAATATTTTATACAAATGATTCCATCGAAAAAGAAATGTATATATCTATTGAATAGAATACACTAGAGTAGATCAGAGGAATCAAGACAAATGAAAAAAATCAAAAACAACGTAGAACTTACAACCTAGAACCTAGAACCTAGAACCTACAAAAACAAAGTTTTACAAATAAAATAATAAAATAAATTATAAATATACATATAATATAAATAGAATATAATGTCATTTAGAAAATATGGTGGATTAAATTATGCAGCTACCAACAATATTACACGGAATCACTATTCAAACAATCAAAATCAATCAATCACAAATGTTTTGGGACAAGAAAATTCAAAAATAGTATCTGCGAGTGATATTGATTTGAGTGGTAATTATATAATCCGAACTGGGGGGATTATTTTTATGGATGGAACAACCATGACAAGTGCTTGTACTGGATCCGTGGCTCCTACTGGAAGTACTGGACCTACAGGTGTTACTGGTAGGACGGGTGCTACTGGTGAGAGGGGTGCTACTGGTGCGACGGGGGCAAAGGGACCAACTGGATCCACTGGACCAACTGGATCAACCGGTGGAATTTATTGTGGTATGGCTGGTTCAACTGGTTCTACCGGTAATACTGGAGTAATCGGAAATACCGGGTCTACGGGTTCAACAGGATCTACTGGTGAGACTGGTTCAACTGGTTCTACGGGTGAGACCGGATCGATGGGTGCCACTGGATCTACTGGTGCGACTGGTGCGACCGGCTATAATGGTTTCACTGGTGCGACGGGCTCTACTGGTGTAACCGGATCGACAGGTAGCACAGGTATAACTGGAGCAAGTGGATCAACCGGATCAAGTGGATCTACTGGACAAATCGGCGCTACCGGTCCTACTGGTGTAACTGGTAGTACTAGTATTAACGGAGCAACTGGAGCAACTGGACCAACCGGATCAACTGGTTCCGCCGGACAAACCGGATCAACGGGTGCGACTGGTTTCATTGGTTCCACCGGTAGTACAGGTGAGACAGGATCGGCTGGTTCAACCGGTGCGAGTGGTTACACGGGTGCCACTGGTTCTACTGGAAAAACTGGTGAAATAGGTTCAACTGGTGCGACTGGTTTAATTGGTAAAACTGGTAGTACGGGCGCGACAGGTAAAACGGGTGCGACTGGTGAAACGGGTGCGACTGGTGAAACGGGTGCGGCGGGTTCCACTGGTGCTTCTGGTTCAACGGGTGCGACTGGTAAAACCGGAGCAACTGGATCTACGGGTGCGACTGGCTCTATTGGCGCAACAGGACCAACTGGTTACACGGGTTCTACTGGTTACACTGGTATGACTGGTTCAACTGGAGCAACAGGAATTACTGGCGCATTTGGTACTACGGGTAGAACTGGTGCGACTGGTCCATCGGGTATGACTGGTAGAACGGGTAATACTGGTTCTACTGGAAGACCGGGTAATCCAGCATTAGGGATTACATTAGGAGCCACTGGTTTATCATACGGTGCGACTTTTACATCAACAACGAATGGATATTTACAATTCTCATATTCTATTGGAGGAAATACAAGTACATCGTATCCTGGATTACAACCCGGATCTTATTCGGATATTTTTTCGACTCAAACGACCGATTATGGAACAATAAATGGGTCAACTAGTTATTATGGAAAAGATTTGAATAAAATCACAAGTGCCGGATCAAGAAAATGGAATGCTATAGCCATGTCCGCTTCTGGGCAATACCAAACAGCTGTTGTTCTAACTGGAACTATTTATATATCATCGAACTATGGTTCGACATGGACATCAACACAATCATCATTTGGCTGGCAAGGTGTAGCAATGTCCGCCTCAGGGCAATACCAAACCGCAGTTTCTTATAGTGATAGTGCAGGTATTCTTATCTCATCAGATTATGGAAGTACTTGGACAACAAGTGCGGGGACTTCTAATCGTGGTTGGACATGCATAGGCATGTCAGCATCAGGAAAATATCAAACAGCATCTTATGGAGGTGCGGTATATATATCTTCAGATTATGGTTCAACCTGGAAATTATCATCACTCGCAAGTAGTTATTTGTGGAACAGTATTGCTATATCAGCTTCCGGACAATACCAAACCGCAGGTACTGAAACTGGACCTATCTGGACATCATCGGATTATGGTTCTAACTGGACAGAACAATTCGGATCATTAAGATATGTATGGCAGACCGTAGCCATGTCTGCGTCCGGACAATACCAAACCACTGTTGTAAATTCTAATACAGCAGGATATGTTTATATCTCTTCGGATTATGGAAAAACCTGGAATCAAGTCGTAACATTTATTTCACCTTATGGAATATCTATGTCTGCGTCGGGGCGATACCAAATCATCTGTTGTAATATCGGATATATTTATATATCTTTGAATTATGGAAAAACCTGGACACAAAGCGGTTCGTCACTACAATGGAATGGAGTATCTATGTCTGCGTCTGGTCAATATATAACATTTATAGTATATCAAGGAAATATTTACACCTGTTACAATAGCATAAGTAGTCCGGGTATTTTATACGGCACAACAGGTACATTTAGTGCCACTGTTTCTGCCGCTGCCTACAATCCTCCCTCGGATTACCGGGTCAAAGAAAATGTACAAGATTTGAATCTTACCCAATATACAGTAAATGATTTACGACCAGTGAATTACCATAATAAAGTACTCGGAAAGCCAGATATTGGTTTTATTGCCCACGAGGTTCAAGAACATTATCCCTTCTTGGTTTCTGGTGAAAAAGACGGACCCCAATATCAATCCTTGAATTACACCGGTTTAATTGGTATCGCGGTGAAAGAAATCAAGGAAATCAAAGAACAAACCAAAAAAATGAATCTATATTTAGAATTAAACGAAAAACTCACCAGTTTGGGAGATATAGATTTATGTGGTAATTACTTGACAAATATCGAGGGATTCCACTTTATGGATGGTTCAGTCCAAAAAACCGGATTTACCCAAACCCAAAACACCTTTGAAACCACCACCTCCAGTTTTGATATTTACGAAATCAAAGAAAATAATTATTATATAAACAAATCCCCCACTGGTTTCATTACTTGGAATATTTACTATAATACTTTCACAAATACCAGAAAGAAGAACGGTACAATGTTTTATTTTATAAACAACACGGGTCAATCACAACATTTTCATTTTATGGGTGACCAATCCAAGATAAATATATATGATTCGGAAAACAATAAATTAGATCTCACAAATACTATCGAAATACATTCAAATAAAATAAATATACTTTATATCAACGAACCACCTTTTGGAGAAGAAATGTATATATTGAATAAATAACAATAAATAACAACAATATCGAATGAAAAAAGATTCAAAAAAGATTCAAAAAAGATTCAAAAAAGAATAAAATAAATTATAATTATACATATAATATAAATATACTTATAATATAAATAGAATATAATGTCATTTAGAAAACGTGGTGGATTAAATTATGCTGCGACGAATAATATTACACGGAATCACTATTCAAATAACCAGAATCAATCAATCACAAATGTATTAGGACAAGAAGAATCGGGGATATTATGCGCCAGTGATATTGATTTGAGTGGAAATTATTTAATTGAAACTGGTGGAATTGTTTTTATAGATGGATCAACCCTACGCACGTCTTGTATAGGTAATACTGGTGAGACGGGTCCTACGGGTGCTACGGGCTCTAATGGTGCGAGTGGTATCGATGGTTCGACCGGTGCGACTGGTGCGACTGGTTCTACTGGTGCTACTGGGGCTACTGGTGCGACTGGTGCTACCGGATCTACCGGTGTGATTGGTGTTACTGGTGCGACTGGATCAACTGGTGCGACTGGAAGTACCGGTGCGACTGGCAATACCGGTGCGACTGGCAATACCGGTGCGATTGGTCATACTGGTGCGACTGGTGATACAGGTGCGACTGGTGCGACTGGTGCGACTGGTGCTACTGGTCCGACTGGTGTGGCTGGTCAGACTGGTTGGACCGGAATGACTGGTGAAATGGGTGAGACTGGTGCGACTGGATCGACTGGTAAAATGGGTGCTACGGGTGAAACCGGTCATACGGGATACGCCGGTCTAACTGGTGCGACTGGTATAACAGGTGCCACTGGAGCGACGGGTTCCACTGGAGTGACTGGATTCACGGGTCAAACTGGTAATACTGGCGCAATTGGTTCTACAGGGGCGACAGGTACAACAGGCGCAACAGGTTCGACCAGTGTTACTGGTGTTACTGGACCAACTGGTACAACGGGTGATACGGGTTATACGGGTTCGGCTGGAATTACAGGAACAAATGGTTCTACTGGTGCGACTGGCTTTGGTCCTACTGGGGTGACTGGATCAACCGGAACTACCGGATCAATTGGCGAGACTGGTCCAACGGGTTCAACTGGTGCGAGTGGTTCAACTGGCGCAACAGGTTCCACTGGATCAACCGGACAAACCGGAACTACCGGATCAACCGGATCAAATGGCGCAACAGGTTCCACAGGCGCTACAGGTTATACTCCAATAGCAGGAACTGGCGCAAGTGGTCCGTCCGGGTCAATCGGTAGTACTGGTGCGACAGGTAAGACCGGTATCACGGGTAGGACGGGTGCGACTGGTGTAGGTCCACTTGGTGTGACTGGATCAACTGGTGCGACTGGAAAATCGGTAACGGGTATAACGTCCATAGGAATTACTGGTTTATTATATGGAGGTACACTAACATCAAGTAATTATTTACAATTAAGTTATTCCAATTCATTAGGGGCTACAATTACTCCTGGATTACAGTCCGCATCTTATTCGGATATTTTCTCAACCCAAACCACCGATTACGGAATACCGGGACCCACTGGTTATTATGGATCTACCTGGACCCAAATTACAACAACTGCTGGAGCAACAAAGTGGAAATCGGTAGCAATATCTTCTTCGGGTCAATATCAAACTGCTGTCGACAATTCACCCGGTTATATTTACATATCCTCAAATTACGGCTTTACTTGGACATCAACCGCATCATCACTTTCTTGGTCAGGAATAGCAATATCCACATCAGGTCAATACCAAACAGCTACCGTTTCAATCGGAAATATTTGGATATCATCAGACTATGGATCTAGTTGGACATCTGTCGCATCATCTCTAGCATGGTCAGGTGTAGCCATGTCTTCTTCTGGTCAATATCAAACTGCGACAGTTTATGACGGATATATTTATATTTCATCTGATTATGGTTCTACATGGACATATGTTGCATCATCGCAAGGCTGGTCGGCAATAGCCATGTCCTCTTCCGGTCAATACCAGACAGCGATAGTTTCAACCGGAAATATTTACATATCCTCGAATTATGGTTATAACTGGATATCTATCGCTTTATCATTCGCCTTCAACCGAAAAGCAATAGCAATGTCAGCCTCAGGGCAATACCAAAGTACGGTTATTTCTTCCGGAAATATTTACATATCCACTGATTATGGTACTAGTTGGACGTCTGTAGCATCATCAGAAAATTGGACCTCAATAGCAATGACCGCATCCGGACAATACCAAGTCGCAACCGTTTCTACGGGTAATATTTATATATCCACCGACTATGGATCCACTTGGGCATCAACATCATCATCCCTGTCGTGGAATGGAGTAGCAATATCCTCATCTGGACAATATATAACAGCTGTAGCAAATAATGACTATATATACACTTCTTACAATACGATTAGTTTTCAAGGTATTTTATACGGTGTCACTGCTATATTTAGTAATACATTGACCGCAGGTGCTTTTGTCACTACCTCGGATTACCGGGTCAAAGAAAATGTTCAAGATTTGAGTCTCGACCAGTATAACGTAAATGATTTGCGACCCGTGAATTACCATAATAAATTACTCGGAAAGCCAGATATTGGTTTTATTGCTCACGAGGTTCAAGAACATTATCCCTTCTTGGTTTCCGGCGAAAAAGACGGACCCCAATATCAATCACTGAATTACACCGGTTTAATTGGTATCGCGGTGAAAGAAATCAAAGAAATCAAAGAACAAACCAAAAAAATGAATCTATATTTGGAATTAAACGAAAAACTCACCAGTTTGGGAGATATCGATTTATGTGGTAATTACTTGACAAATATCGAGGGATTTCACTTTATGGATGGTTCAACTCAAAAAACCGGATACAATACATTGACCAAAATAACATTTGAAACCACTAGTTTCGATATTTATGAGATCAAACGAAACAATTATTACATCAACAAATCACCTAGCGGTTTGATTACCTGGAATATATATGTCGATAATTTCACTCAAGTAAACGACGGATCAATGTTTTATTTTATAAACAATACAGGTCAATCACAACATTTTCATTTTATGGGAGATGCGTCCAAGATAAATATATATGATAGAAACAATTGTAAATTAGATATAAATAAAGACGTAACAATCGAATCATCCAGAATAAGAATACTTTATATAAACAATGGTTCCGAATGCGCAGAAATGTATGTATATATTTTGAATAAATAAACACAAACCTACCCTCTCCCCCTTTTATCATGTAAATAATTCAATCATAATAAAAATTGATTTATTTAATTGGAAAACAAAACCATGTATAATTATACAATACGCATACCCATACAAATAAAAATGTCAGTCCTATTGGAAACCTTGAAAAACAAATTTCACGATGAAAAAGATGATCTTATCTTATTCGATGAGCCATCCCACAAGTATACCATTATAACCGACCCCGACAGTAAATATACCTCCGTCACTACCTGGATCCACACCCATTTCCCCCATTTTAATCCCGACAATGTGATTAAAAAAATGATGAATGGAAAGAATTGGAATCCTGACAATAAATACTGGGGTATGACCCCGGAACAAATTAAAAACGAATGGAAGAAAAACGGCGAGGCAGTTTCATCCTTTGGCACCAATCTTCATTTTGATATTGAATGTTTTATGAATTATCCGGTAGAAAACCCTGACCCAGACACCTACGTATCTCATGCGCATTTATTAGAGTACTACCACGAAAATTACACCGCAAAAAATATTGCCCCACCTAACCAATCCGAAGAATGGGGATATTTCTTGAAATTCGCCGAAACATTTCCACACCTTATTCCTTATCGAACTGAAAAACGCGTTTTCGATGAAGACCTCAAATTTTCCGGGTCGATTGATATGATCTATTATCATCCGGAAGACGACAGTATTTCAATATATGATTGGAAACGCAGTAAAGAAATATCCAAATCAAACGGATTCAATGAATATGCCACGACAGAAT
>JACCDO010428667.1_pt1 | contig 12109 bp, 8 predicted proteins | sample 7446101 | NCBI WGS metagenome assembly JACCDO01 (sample SAMN15323440, study PRJNA562643) | freshwater metagenome | isolation source: river surface water | place: USA:Blue River Watershed | collected 2017-08-16 | reverse complement strand
GCTGTCTTGGTGATTGGTTCGGAGTTTACGGGTGACTATTTAGGATCAAAATATTTCGTCCTAAACAGTGCCGAGGCGAGTGGTATTCTCATAGTGATTCCACCTAGGAGGCCCAAGGCCCCTCCAGCAGATTGTAAGCCAAAGGATCCACGCCCGGAATGTGCCAAAAAATAAACGCGTTATCCATTTAGCAAGATTCAGAAGAGGGAAATATGCTTATGAGATCAGTTTCTTCTAGGTTCCACTGCTTGTTTTCGATCGGTTTCTCTGTTTTAGCGGCGAGCACTTTAGCTGAAGCCTCAGTGCTAGGGAAAGGGGAGCAGACATATCGCCAGGATGTAACTTATCACCAATTCGGTGCCTTTTGGGATGAGGGTGGATCTAACAACAACCTTCCCTCAACGGCGTCCATCGTGAATACAGCTTTCAATTATTCTTACGGACTGCTGGACTCTTTTCAGACGGATTTCCGCCTCGGAGTCGGAAAGGCAACCTTCGGATCTTCAGAAAACTCAGGATTGAGTGAGGCTGCTATTCGAGTGCGAACGCAGTTACTTGCTGGGAATGAGTCGGGCTTAAATGGGTTGGATATTGGTTTTGGATACCGTCATCCGCTCGGTGAAGATGGCGACGGCGATCGCGTTGATGCCCTGAGTGATGGCGTGTCTCGCTTTGATTTGAATCTCTCGAGCGGTCACCTCCTCGGTGACTGGTTTCTCAGTTGGGAAGCGAGCTATATTTATCGCCTCGGGGCTCCGAATGACCAGCTCCAGCTCAACGGATCGTTCAGTCGGATGATCTCGGAGCGTTGGGTCTTAGGTCCGACTTTCTCCTTTGTTACGACTCTAGGCGGCTTGAGTTTCTCAGAGGCGACAGCGAATGACCAAAGCGTGTTCTCGGACTTGAATGAGACTGTTGGAGGGTTGGGTGGATTCGTTCAGTACGTAGTGAGTGAAGGGACCTCTCTGAGTTTCAGTACCCTATTCAAGCTGGTCGGTAGAAACACCGACGCAGGTTTCACTGTTGCGACTGGATTACAGTTTTCTTTTTAGAAGCGGTACGTTTTGATCTCGTAAGGGGTTCTGTTTGGGAGTTTCAATCAGAACCCCTTTTGTGTCTCCATGTGAATTCCCAGTTCCAGCATGGATCTTAGGGGTCCTCTTCTTGTCGACTTTATGCCACCTTCTGGACTTCTATAAATGCCCTCTTCCAAGTTAAAGTTCGGTCCATAAACATGAATCGAGAGAACCTGTTCAGAGGGCTCTTCAACTCTCACTTCGTGCCAGTCCGATAAGGGCGGCATAAAAACCGATCCAGAACCTGGTAGCATCAAGCTTTCGGAGGCGGGAGAGCTTGGCATGAGTTCATCGTTCACCCCCCAGTTCGTCACTTTCAGGCGTCCTTGTAGGACCAAAAAGACCCCCCACGTTTCGTGGCAATGAGGCAGACCGACGTAGTTCTTTGAAAAGACGTCGAGCTGAATGTTAAAAGCTTTTCTGCTGTCTTGATGGATTAAGTAACGACCAAACGGCAGAGACTCCTGCGAGCGGGTTATTTTTTGAATTTCACCCATTTTTTCCTGTAGCGAAGTCAAGTAGGCCGATAAGTCCTTCAGCGACGGTGTTGGCCCTGAATGATTAAAACGGTCTTGGCTAAGGCCCACTACGGATCGAAAAAAGTTTCCCATGGACGGGCATAGAGTTGCGGCTTTCATAGTGATATCCTCTCGGACTCATCGTTTTACTTGTAAGGTTAGTTTTGAAACTCGGCTCAAGAAATCGCTAAAGAGGTGGTCAGGTATATCGTGTGACCAACTCAATCTGAGTCCCTCGAGAGAGGTTCCATCCATAAGTGTCTTTTTGATGCATTTGACATGAATCTTTGCATCATTAAGGGCCGAATAGATTGGATAAGGATCTGAGGCGTTGGCAAACTCAACGAAAACCATGTTGAGATTGTTTGCTTCGAGAGTGTGAATTTTTCCGAGCGACGTCTTTCCAGCGTTTGAATGAACGTTTGTAAGTGCGATATCCATCCTCTGTAATTCGGCACAAAAGCTCTGGATAAATTCTAAGGAGAGTTTCTGCAGGCGATCACCGGGTGTGAAATTGCCTGATGAAGTCTGCCATTTTTCGAGTGCGACCGTGATTCCCGCGTATTTTCCAAAATCATGCCCACCGGGAGTTTCGAAGTGGGCGAGCTTTGAGTTTGGATCTAAAGAGTTTGAAGATGAAAACTTTTGACTGGCTGTCCATCGGAGACCGGAGTCATTAGTCACGATTGCCGAAGTCCCCCTCGGACCTCGGATCCACTTATGCAGACTAAAGAGAGCGAAAACAGGAAAACTGTAATTTTCCAGATTCGGAAAGCGGCTCAGGTTACCTGCTGATTGAGCGCTGTCGAGCAGAAAAACCCCGGTAAATCCAATCCGCTGTAGCTCTTTCAAGATGGATTCGATGGGAAGCTCCCAGCAGAGGTCATACAGCACGTGTGAGAGAAGGATCAGATCTGGATTGATAGCGGATACGACATTAGTCGTAACCTGGGAGGACAGAATTTCAATATCAGTTAGATAAAAAACCTCACAATCGGGGTCATCTCTAAAGACGGCCAAGGCGCCTTCGTGCTCGTGCATTGATGTGAGTACGCGAAACTTTCTTTGCCGTGAGTTCCCTTCTCGCGGACTTTTCCAATTCGTCCTAAAAAGTGAGCTACATCCTCCCGACGCAGAAATTGCAGCTGCACTCGAATGAGTAATCTGACTCAGAATGGCTTGACCCGCCGCCCGCAGTGCCCGTCCTTGATGATAGGAATTGAGAGGATAGTCCGCAATTGACGGATCTGACCAAAAATTTCGAACGGCGACTTCCACGTCCGGATCAGACGATCCGAACGTGGATACATTAAAATTGAGATGTTTTTCATTTACAATCACCAAGGTAAAGCAGCTTTCAGATTCTCAATCCGAATCCGCGAACGGAACTCTCGAATCACAGAAAACGATTCGTTTACAACTTGTGCAAGCGATCTCGGAGTAAAGCCTTTGTGATCAAGCCACGGCGTCTCAATTCGATAGAGAGCCTTGGAATCTGGTTGCTCTTTTCGAGGGTCGGCATCCCCAAGAGAAATCGTCGGAGCAAGTCCGTGTGATTCTCCGGCCGACTTTACTAAATTCGCAATATCGCGGATACACAGATTCTTCTCACCGACATGGTTAATGACCCGATGAGTTCCTGCCTTTAAGTCGTCTTGATGCATTACTGCAAGAGAGTCAATTGCGTCCTCAAGTGCCATGAGTCCGGTCCTTTGCCATCCGCTGCCATAAACAGTGATTGGCGCCCCTAAAAGGGTTTGGACCATGAATCGATTGAGCACTGTTCCGAACTGAGTGTCATAATCAAATCGGGTGACAAGTTGCGGGCTTTTCCGTATTTCTGAAGTCATCAGTCCAAACACGGTAGACTGCATGACTTCGGTTATTTTTAGGCCCCACTGGCGACACGCCATCGATATGTAGTTCGAGTCGTTGATCTTGGACACGTGATAAATGTCGTCAGCGGATCGCGGGTAAGGAGCTGCAATCTCAGCTTTTTTGCCGCCGTATTCAGGAAAAAAGTATCCTTCCGCAATATCGAGTCCGAACTGGCAGTATTCACCGAAAGAGCCCAGTTTAATCAGGTGTGCGTTGGGAACATGTTCGCGAATAGCCCAAAGTATCCGTAGATTCGCCTGCTCGTTGTTGATCGCGGTTTCAATAGACTTCTCAGCGGAGCTCATGGAGTAGCCCGCTGAAGCCTGTTGAGCTAAATGGTAGATTACCGAAGGCTTGAGAGTTGCGATTAATTCAGTGATGGATTTTTGGGCGACATCTGCCTCGATAAACTCGAGATTTTTCAGGTTTAGAGCGCCTCCCGCGTTTTTGATTCGAGTTTCGGGATCTAATATCGGTGTTAAGGAATCACTGCCAGCGCCGTCGACGCGCTGTCGGCGCGAGAGATTGTCGATCATCACAACCCTGTGCTCGGGGTTGTGAGCCGAGAGACGAAGAGAAAGTGGCCAGCCGAGATAACCATCGCCACCGAGAACCAAGATTGTTTTATTCATCTACAATTACCCTCTAACTTTTTATGTAGTTCTACTGTTGGTTGCACGATTTTCAATTTCGTATTTAGGACTCGCTTGCGGAAAGTTTCACTGGAAAGCGATTCTTTTGAGACAGCCAATCCAAAAGCTGAAAGGCTCCGGGTAGACTTGTGGTCACGCGGAGAAAGTGCCATAGGAGTGAAACCCCGAGCAAGGCTTCCCGCTGGAAATTTTCGTGAGCCATGAGTTCGACCCAGCTAATGTCTTGAGTACCATAAGCGCCAAGGGAAATGGGGAGCATTGAAATCAGGCCCACTGAAGGGGTGACCCAGATGAGTTTCATGAACATAACATCAAGGCTCATACCGACACACAGAGTGAAAACGACTAAAGAATTCAAAAAATGAATAACGAAAGAGAGAAGGACTAATTGGAGCCATTCCTTCCGTATTGGATAACGATATCGAGCTACAAGGGCCTGAAGCGAGTGCTGAATTCGGCGTTTACGGGCTAAGACCGTACTCAAAGTGATGACGAGGAGGGTGGTAGTAAAGGCAGCGAGGATTTCAACTGCATCTATTTTGGAGGGATCCCAGTTTAAGCTAAGGAGTCCCAGAGCGAGCAGTGGTAACATGCAAATTAGACCAAAAATTCTCGATAGCAGAAGAGAGCTGATGACGCTCGAGAAGGGGATTTCAGGGTTGTATTGAGATAGTCGGTAAGCACGTACCGCATCTCCACTGATTCCCCCTGGGATAAAGTTGCCTGTGATCAGACCAAGAAACTTAGCAGGGTATACTCCTTTGAGTTTGAATTCTGAATGTGCTCCTGAAAGTATCCGCCTGTGGCGCTCGGCATCTAAGAAGACGAGGGCGAACTGCAGGCAGAGCGCGATGAACAGGGCCGAGCCTTTCGTATTCTGGACCTTGAGAATGACTTTGCCCCAGTCGAGAGATTGGAAAAGCCAACCCACTAGCATCAAAAAAATGAGAGCGCGGGAGAGTAGTTTCCCGTTGATCAAGTGCACTTAAGGCCTTTCCATCGCTTGGTTGGCCATTGGGCCGGGTACGGATTTAGTTTGTTGTTTTTGAATGAAGAATCTTGCATGAGCAAAAACGTCAAGGCTCATTCTATAATTCTTGGGGTTTTTAGTAACGGAATACAGCTCTCCGGGGGGTTACCGATTGAGAAATACGCCAAGTATTGGTTTAAAGCCGGCATGAATCGATCGACAGCCCACGAAAAAGTGCACTCGAGTCTCGACGAACTCGCCAAGCAGATTTCTCTCGAGATCGCTACTCGGTTGCCGGGTGAAAATATCCTATTGCTAGGTGTCCCTTGTTTGAACGAGAGAGATTCCCTTTCACGATGGATCACGCGAGTTCCTAAACGAGTTGAAGGGTATAGTCTTGTTCCGATTCTCGTCGATGACGGGTCTACCGATGGGACTGCCCACGTTGCGATACAGGAGCACTGGTGGGTTTATCGGAAGGAATTGAACAAGGGGCTGGCGGATAGTATTCATTGTCTTTTTGAGGTCGCGAGGAGAGTTCGGCCACTGGGCTTGATCACGATGGACGGTGACGGACAGCATGACCCCTCAGAACTCAGTGCGCTATGTAGGGCGTTTCATCAGGCGGATCAGGCATTAGTCACTGGTTCACGGTACCTTGGGAGCACTGTCGGCCAGTCGGCACTCCGAACCAAAGGTTTACAACTCATTAGTTGGATTTTGTGGGCACTCATTGGAAAGCGAATACTTGATCCAGCTTGCGGATTTCGGATTTACTCTTGGAATGCACTTCTGAAAATGAAGATCACCCACTCTCGACACTATTCGGCTGAAACCTTGATTCGAGCTACTCTAGGTGGGGTTCCTGTTGTTGAAGTGCCGATTACTATCGCAAAGCGGTTTGCTGGCGAAAGTAAACAGGGAATGACGCTCGTATACGGAATCAGGTTTGTGAGGGTAATGCTGGAAAGCTGGTTCAGGGCAAGAGCAGAGAATCGATAGTCTGGAGATTAAAAAATGCTTTCTAACGAGAGGTGGCTGATTACCGGTGGTTTGGGGTTTATCGGAAGCAATTTGATTGACCATGTTATGGCCAAATCCCAGCGCCTGCCCTGGTCTGGTCTCAAGATAAGAGTTCTCGACAATTGCGTTACTTCACACATGAAGGAACCTTCTCCGTATTGGTCTTCAGATCAAGTAGAGCTAATAAAGGGAGATATCAGAGACGAAGAAATCGTTCATCACTCCATGGAAGGGATAGATCGGGTCGTCCATTTGGCTGCGCATGCGGGTGTATTGCCATCAGTTCAAGATCCAAAATACGATTTCAGCGTAAACGCGATTGGGACCTTCAATGTTCTCAATTCTGCCCGAGTACATGGTGTGCGGAGTATTGTTTTTGCGTCATCCGGAGCGACTGTTGGGACGGTTTCTCCACCTATTCAGCCGCGGACCCCGCTTCAACCACTTTCACCTTACGGCGCAAGTAAAGCCTGTGGAGAGGTGCTGATTCATGCATTTAGAGAAAGCTATGGGATGAATGTTTCAGCCCTGAGGTTTGGAAATATTTTTGGTCCCAAATCGACCCTCAAAGGAAGTGTAATTCCGCTGTTCATCCGAAAATCTCTACTGCAAGAAACACTGGAGATTTTTGGGGACGGTGATCAAAAACGGGATTTTCTTTATGTAGAAGATCTTTGTGAGGCGATCCTAAGTGCCGTTCTTTGCCCCCGTTTGAAAGAACCTGTTTATCAGCTTGCTCAAGGACGCGGTATTTCATTAAACGAGTTGATCGTAGCGCTTGAAGTAGCGCTCAGGCAATTCGACCTTCCAATGCCAGAGGTCATTCGTAGGCCAGCTCGTCCGGCGGAGATTCTCGCTAGCTTCTATGATCTCACACTGACAAAACGAGATCTTCAGTGGGAAGCGCGTCACACAATGGTCGAAGGAATCGTAAAGACCCTTCAGTGGTATCTGCTTCAGGATGCCAATCCGTCGGTTTAGTGCTCTTAAGTCCTATCGAATACGGGCGAGTAAATGAGCTCCCTCAGTAAAGACTTCTTGGTATAGGTCTGATCGAATATTTACTTGTTGCTTGAACTGATCGTCTGGATTGAAAATCAAAATCCAATTTATTCCGCGATATTTGAGTGCCTCAAGTATCTGCATATTAGTCGGCTGGACTTGCCAAAGATGCTGGAGTTGGATGTCTGGCTTGTAGTCTCGACTCATCCCTCTGCTCGGAACGAATGATAAAAAGGGTTTCTTATCCGAGAAGAAATAAGGGAAAAAATACCCTGCTCCATTATTCCGGAAAAATGCGTCTCTCTCGAGACCTCCAGAACTCAGCAGACCGGTGACACTACCTGGTTTCTGTTTTTCAATCTCACTTAAAGTTTGAAGAAGAACGAAGCCTTCCCGATACTGGGTTATTTCATCAGGCTTTCTCGACTCCTTTATAAAATAATTGGAGATGAGGTATAGGAGGTGAACTGAGAGTAGGAGAGGTAAAAAATTTTGAATTTTTTGTAGAGCTCTTGATGGTGCGGCTCGCTTGATCAGTAATGTGTATAAAACTGAAAGAACAGTAAATGCGACGGTTACCCCCATTAATCGTCGACTATAGTGTGAATTTAGCGCTGCTATTTTGAGACTTTCTGTCAGACCACTACTTGCCAGCGCGACTACAACCCACGCAAAAAGAAGTGGTTGAGCAAGTGAGGGCCTAATATTTATTTTTGGCTCCGACTTGATGAGGGGTTGGATACAACTGTTCCAAAAAAAGTAGATGAGGGCGGGGACTACGACAATAATTACAACTGGGGAAGAGGTCAGTGATCTCCCAATCGCGCCGATAGATCCGTTGAAGAGACCTGCAATTGTGTCATTCACTGAACTCCATCCAGCTAGGGTGACCTCAGGTCCTAGGTTGAGGGTCTCACGGTTTTTATAAAGGATGGCAAGGCGGGGAGCAGAAAGGATAATCGCAATTATTGAGCCTAGCAAAAGATCCAGTCGATCAATCCAAGTCCTCCGATGTGTCCAGTTCATTGTAAAAATTATAAAGAGACCCGTGATCCATGCGGGGTGCGAGAGAAAGCTCCCGGTAATCAGAATCGCTATCGAATGAGATCCGACTCGATTCTGTTGAATGGTCGTTCTCCACCAAAGTAGTGCGACTAAGGTGGCCAGTTCGTAAGGGTACCTTCCAAACTGGACGCCAGTTCTGAAAGGGTCATGAACTGCGAGAATGCAGAATAGAGGGAGCACTAAACCCAACCAAGTGCCACGGAGTCTCGGAAATACACTTTCTGAGAGTTGCCTCCAATTACTGATAAACGCTGCATGGAGAAAAGGCACGAAGCCAAGGAGCATTTGAATGGGGTCTAGCCGAAATAGGCTGCTTCCTACCGCAAGTATGACAACAAAAAAATCAGGGTAAGTCCGTTGACGTGGGTCAATTTCTGACAGCGTTAAGTTTCCGAGAAGGAGTTGTTTTGCGTGGACAACAAAAGCGAGGGGATCGCCCGATACGGGAAACTCGCTCTTGATTTGAAGGAAGGTGAAAAAGAGAAAGGTGAGCAAAAAGTCCAATCTCCAACCGGTCTGGATTTCTCTGGTTATTTTCTTAAAATCGAGAGCCAATAACACTGCAGAGATGAATCCTAAGCCGACGAGTCCTGCTCTGCTGATTTGAACCTCTGCTGCCATCGTGATGTAAATTGGGATGATCCAGGTCAGACTTCCGGCAAGGATTTTCAATGACAGTGGTGCTCTTGATGGAATCAGGCGTCGACCAGCCGCTAAAAAGAGTCCAAGCAAGAGGGCTGGCGCAAACAGTCTCCCAAAAAATAGCGCCTCAGGCGTTGTCCCCATGCCGGATAAAAAAAACGCGGGATCTCGAAATGCGCTATGAACGGTCCAATTTAGATTCATTTGTGAATCCCTTTTCGTCACATCTTCTAGTTTTAGGCTCGGCCTGCCGCAGATCATGTGACCAGTGCGATGATAATGGAAGTGGATTCGGCTTCAAAGCTCGCCCGTTCGTGCTTCACTTTTTCGTGATGTGATTGACAGTTCTTGGAGGATTCCCGTGCACTGGGGTTCCCGCGATCTACCGCATTTCAAAGTAGTGCATTTGATTTGCCCCCGCCTGGATCACTTCGTCTCTTCGGTCACCATCAAAATCCCCGACCGCAGTCGCGTAAGCTTTGAAGGGGTTTCGCTCGGGCTCGACGATTCTAAATTCGATTCTTCCAGCGAAATGACTACATTCATTGAGATAGATACGTCCCATTTTTGCTTGGGCGTACCAGGACTGGACGTAACGGCTTTCGGAGGTCCCTCCAAAGGCATCAGAGTCTCGATTGCCAAATCCGTAGCCTGTCATAAAGACATCGGGGCAACCATCGCCGTTGAAGTCAGCAGATGTGCAGGAGAAGGTTTGTGTTCCAGGAAAAGCATCTAACTCCTGTTTGATGAGGAGATTCGTTGCCTCGAGAGCTGCAGACGAAAAGGTCACAGGACTCTCACTCGAACTCGTTTGATTGATGAGGACAGTGGCCCACGATTTGAAACTCCATACATCCTCGTTCCAGGGAGGTGTGAGTGTGGCAGATCTCTCTTTGCACAGAGGGGTAGTCGAGCCCGAAGAACATTCTCCAGGGCCGGCCAAGAAGAGATCTGTCCTCATGTCCTGGTCAAAGTCCTGACTGAGGTTACAAACCGCTCCTTCTTTTGCGGTAAGTTCAGGAGGTAGCGCAGAGGATTCCAGAGTAAACCAAGTCCGCCAGTCTCCGGAAGGAAAGTCATTGAGGAACTGTGGATGGATTCGATTTACGAAAACGGCATTGAACGCACTCACTGAAGTATTGGGAACGGCTCCTTGGGGGCTACTCAGGAGAAGGTCCGGACGGCCATCGCCATTGTAGTCTCCGACAGATCCAGCTCCGATCCGTTGAGCCGATCCAGTGGAGTTGGGAGACATGCTGAGAAGTGGGCCGCTTTCTGGAGTCTGAGCCCCTAGGTCTTGAATCGCTGAAACAAAGCGGGGATAGGCGCCAATTCTTGCTTTCTCCCGATCAAATACTTTTCCTGCACAGACCTCTTGGGTCGAGTAGCGCGTCAGTGAATTAAAAAGGAGATCAGGGTTTCCCTTTCGTTTCAGGAGTAGAACGTCCTTGCGCTGATCTGTATCGAAGTCTCCCACGAGAGGCAGATAGTCGGGGGCGGCACCTCCAGACTGAAGACCCCATTCACGGAGGTAGTCAGGTAGACAATTGCTTGCATCTTCAAATTCGAGTTTTGTTTTTCCGTCTTCGGTTTGCCGAAGGCCCTTATTGAGAAGCAATGCCACTCCGTCACTCGCGAGTTGTGGATGATTTCGGAGTCGATTGGTTCCAAATAGCAGTAAGTCTACGGTGCCGTCAGAGTTAAAGTCGGCGGCGGCGACTCGTGAAGCCATGAACTTCTTGCCCTTGACTTCGATCATTCCACTGACATCCGTAAAGCGCCCAGTTCCGTCATTAAAGTAGAGTACGGTTCGGGCATTGGGATGGATTAAGTCATTTACCGTATCGGTCTCAACACTCCCCACCAAATCCAAATCGCCATCTTTATCGAGGTCCACACTGACCAATTGGTTGATGAACCTGAAATCCATGGGGAGCCGATTGAGGTGTTGATAACAGCCCTGTCCGTCTCCGTAGTAAAGAGCGCCTTGTCCCACCGGAAGATTGAGGAGGTCGGGAATCTGATCACTGTTGAAGTCAGCGACGATTGGAGGTGGAAAGACACTGAACTGAGGAGCCTCGCCTCCCCGGATGGTTGGACAACTCGCGGGGTCGGAGATCACTCTGCCCTGAGCGTCGGGGGTGTCGATTCGGAAAGACAGAAACGTTTGGCGATTCTCTGGGATCGAGTAGCCGACTCCCAGTACCAGTCGTTCTATTTGTCCGTCACGGATCTGTTGGGCGGAATTAGTATCCATCTGAACTTTTAGAATCTCAGGCAGGTATGCCGAAATCTCCTGTATTGTGCCGACGCGCGAGAATTTGAACGTGCGGGCGGAAGAATCGAAATGCGAGAGGAGGATCTTAATCCGACCGTTAGGAAGGCCTCGTGTGTCATTCGAAAAAAAGGAGTCGGAGGCAATCACCTCTCCTTTTCCTCTTTGATAGGTCTCAAACAATACACTGTCATCGGGGTGAGGGTTTTGCGCAGGTGGAGCGACATTCTCGATTCCCTGAAGGTCCATGAGCAGGGCGACACGCTCATCGTTAGAGCGTGCACTTGGAAAAAGGATGAGATCACGAACTCCGTCCGAGTTGAGGTCAAGAGTCGCCACTGCACCACTAGTTGGAAAGTCCTTTTGAAAGAGGTCCCGTTCGGTATCGTTGACACCTAAGTCCGTTGCGCTTGAGAAGTTACCGTTCCGCATCCAGTCCGTGAAAGTGAGGGTTTGGGAGTTGAGACCATAGACGTGGAGCCGCCCTTGCCGACATGCTTCTGTCGGTGGAAGGGTGCCGACACCGCATTTCGCAGCTGCGCTTGTGCTATGTGCTGATCGATCTGCGACAATCACTTCATCCCTTCCGTCCCCATTCAAATCTGTAACTTTCACGACGGGGAGGGGTGCCCGAGAATGCGAGATCCCTGCAAATTTGCGAGCCACCCATGCACCTTTTTGCCTCACTCGAACGATTTTTCCGTTACCGATCAATGAGTCAGGAATTTGCAAACGATCGAGAATGATCCCGAGTTTGGTGCTTCCGTTTGAGGCGACTTTAAAGTCGACGATTGTCGTCGTGACTCCAGTCGCTTTGGTGTACCGAGGTGCTGTACTGGTTTGAGCGGTGCTTTTTTCCCAGACGGTCAACGTGGACTGGAGTTTAAACATTCGGGGGTCCAGTCTCGCCCAATGCATTGCTGTGTGCTGAGTGCTGCTGTTAGCGAGTTCAGCCGCAGTGGGTGTGAAAAGCACGCGGCCGTCCGCTTGGGCGGTGAGTGTCCCAG
>JACCDO010498191.1_pt1 | contig 12112 bp, 10 predicted proteins | sample 7446101 | NCBI WGS metagenome assembly JACCDO01 (sample SAMN15323440, study PRJNA562643) | freshwater metagenome | isolation source: river surface water | place: USA:Blue River Watershed | collected 2017-08-16 | reverse complement strand
TCTCTGAATACAACTATGGCAGGACAGTCCGGTACGCGAAAGCATGTCTTCTCAAAAAAAATAGATGCCTTCTTCAAGGGATTAGCAGATGCTTGGAATTTCTTCAAGCGATTTTTTCAGGAGGTTTTTGTACCACCCTACGAATTTAAGGAAGTAATTCACCAGTGCTACCGCATCGGGGTGGAGTCTTTGCCACTGATTTCGTTGACTGGATTTATCGTTGGAATTGTGTTTACCAACCAGTCTCGACCTTCTTTATCTGAATTTGGAGCCACTTCTTGGCTCCCTTCGTTGATTGCCATCGCAATCGTTCGGGCGATGGGACCTTTGGTCACTGCCCTAATCGCTGCTGGTAAGGTGGGTTCGGGCATCGGAGCCGAAATCGCTTCGATGAAAGTAACCGAACAGATTGATGCCATGGAGGTGTCGGGTACCAATCCCTATAAATTTTTGGTAGTGTCTCGTGTGTTAGCCACTACATTCATGATTCCAGTGCTGGTGATGTACACTGACTTTGTGGCCTTGATGGGGGCCTTCATCAATGTGAACGCAAATGAATTGGTCAGTATATCTACATTTTTTGCGCAAGTATTCAGTTCAGTTACCTTCCTTGATGTATTCGCTTCGATCATCAAATCTGTGTTTTTTGGATTTACAATAGGGATGGTGGGGTGTTACAAAGGGTACAACTCAAACAAAGGAACTGAAGGGGTGGGTAAAGCGGCAAATGCTGCTGTTGTTATTTCCATGTTTCTTATTTTCATTGAGGAACTACTGTCGCTTCAAATCATCAACCTATTCCGAATCAAATAGCCATGGATAAACTAGAAAAAGTGGTGGTAGTTCGGGACTTGTACAAAGCCTTTGGTGACTTGGAGGTACTGAAAGGTGTAGACTTGGATTTATTTCGTGAAGAAAATTTGGTGGTTTTGGGTCGATCTGGCACTGGAAAGTCAGTATTGATCAAAATTATGGTAGGTCTATTGCAACAGGATAGTGGCAGCATGGAGGTATTGGGAAAAGAGATTTCGAAACTTGGCGTTCGGGAATTGAATGAAATGAGGTTAAAAATTGGCTTTTCATTTCAAAATTCAGCCTTGTACGATTCCATGACCGTTCGGGAAAACTTGGAGTTCCCATTAGTTCGAAATGTTAAAAACCTAACTAAAAAAGAAATCAATCTTCGTATCGAAGAATTATTGGAAGCGGTAGGTCTTCCTCAAACAATCAATCAAATGCCATCTGAGTTGTCAGGTGGACAAAAAAAGCGGATTGGTGTCGCTCGAACCTTAGTACTCAATCCTGAAATCATGTTGTACGATGAACCTACAGCTGGTTTGGATCCCATCACTTGCGTGGACATCAACAACCTGATCAACGAAGTGAGAGAACGGTACAAGACCAGTTCCATTGTAATCACGCACGACTTGGCTTGTGCCAAGCAGACGGGAGATCGCATGGCAGTGCTATTGGATGGGCAATTTGGCGCCTTGGGAACCTTTGAAGAGGTATTTCCGCATGCTGAAGATCAGCGAATCAAATCTTTTTACGATTATAATTTTATCAACTCATGAACCAAGAAAATAAACGATCCGTACTTGTTGGCCTTTTTGTCTTGATAGGCATAGTCATACTTGTCTTAGGCATCATGACCTTGGGTGGGCAGCAGAAAAAATTTGTGAAAGCTATCCATGTCAAGGCGGTTTTTGACGATGTTGGGGGACTTCAGCCAGGAAATAACATTTGGTTTTCAGGAGTAAAAATTGGCACTGTTCGAAAAATCAACTTCTTCGGAGATTCCCAAGTTGAAGTGGAAATGAATGTCGAAGAGAAAGTGGTTGAGTTTATTCGTAAAAACTCCAAAGCGACCATCAGTTCAGATGGTTTGATCGGAAATAAAATCATCGTGATTTTCGGTGGCACTACCGATTATCCTCCGGTAGAGGAAGGTGATCGATTGGAAGCCATCATGCCATTGGATACCGATAAAATGATGGAGACACTTCAAGTCAATAATCAGAATTTGGTTGAAATCACCAATGACCTGAAGGTATTGACTAGCAAAATTGCTGCAGGAGAAGGGATTGTGGGTTCAATGTTGACAGATTCCACCTTGGCTGCAAACTTTCGAACGATCTTAGTCAACTTGGAGCGTGCTTCTGTAAATAGCAACAAGATGATTGCGGATTTGAATACCTTCTCGGGTAAGCTCAACAAAAAAGGAACTTTAATGAATGATTTGGTTACCGATACTTCCATCGTTCCTGATTTGAAGGCTACCATAGAAAGCCTTCGAGTAACCAGTGAAAATACGCAGGCTCTATCCAAAGAGTTTGCGGGTATCACTGATAAACTCAATTCTTCAGACAATTCCTTGGGGATGCTTTTGAATGATCCTGAGTTTGCCAAATCCTTGAAAAAAACCATCGAGAATGCCGATTCGGCCTCTTACAATTTGAATAAAGGAATGGAAGCACTCGAATACACCTGGCCTTTCAACAAGGGTTTCAAAAGAAAAGCAAAAGCAGGCGGGGGAAATTAATCTCCGCTCTCTACAAGCTGCGCTCTATTTAATTCCGTTTGAAACGTAGCCTTTCCCATCGCCCTTTTCTAGGGAGTTGTATTTCTTCTATTTATTTCATTTCAGTCCATTATAATTCACTTTTATAGCGATGCAAGCGATCAATCCAACCACCACATCCGCCTGGAGTAAGCTAGTTGCCCTTTCACAAAAAAATCAAAACCTCCGCATTATAGAACTTTTTAATCAAAAAGATAGATTCGAGCGCTACAGCCGCAGTTTTGAAGATATTTTAGTAGACTTTTCAAAAAATCGCATTCCGGACGAAGTTTTTGAAGCCCTGATCCAACTGGCCCAAGAAACGGCTTTGCCTCAAGCTATTGAAAGCATGTTTACTGGTCAGGCAATCAACCAAACCGAGAATCGAGCAGTACTCCATACTGCTTTGCGGAATCGATCCAATACCCCCGTATTTGTCGATGGGCAAGATGTGATGCCTGAAGTGAATCAGGTGCTTTCCCAAATGAAGGCTTTCGCTACTCAGATCCACCATGGAACTTGGTTGGGATATACGGGAAAGCCCATTACTGCACTTGTCAATATTGGGATAGGTGGCTCTGACCTTGGTCCAGTGATGGTCACGGAAGCCTTAAAAGCTTACCAGCATCCCAACCTAAAGCTGCACTTCGTATCGAATGTGGATGGAACCCACATAGCGGAAACCTTGAAGGAAGTAGATCCAGAGACTACCCTATTCTTTATTGCTTCCAAAACATTCACTACCCAGGAAACCATGACCAATGCGCATACCGCACGAACTTGGTTTTTGAAGCATGCTCGAGATGAAAAAGCAATTGCCAAGCATTTCGTAGCACTTTCGACCAATTCAGAATCAGTTCGCGCCTTTGGGATCGATCCACAAAACATGTTTGCTTTCTGGGATTGGGTAGGAGGTAGGTATTCACTCTGGTCAGCTATTGGCCTTCCCATTGCATGTGCCATCGGCTTTGACCGTTTTGAAGAACTGCTTTCTGGGGCTCATTCCATGGATCTTCACTTTAGAACTACCCCGCTGGATCAAAACATTCCAGTCATCTTGGCTTTGGTGGGGATTTGGAATACCAATTTCTTGGGCGCCAGCTCCGAGGCGATTCTTCCCTATGACCAATATTTACACCGATTTGCTGCATATTTCCAGCAAGGGAATATGGAGAGCAATGGTAAGTACGTAGGTCGAGATGGAAAAAAAGTGAACTACCCAACGGGTCCAATCATCTGGGGTGAGCCAGGAACCAATGGTCAGCATGCCTTTTACCAATTGATTCACCAAGGAACCCATCTTATTCCATGTGATTTCATTGCACCGGCGCGCTCACACAATCCCATTGGGGATCACCATATGAAATTGCTTTCAAACTTTTTTGCACAAACCGAGGCACTTATGAAGGGGAAGTCCCTTCTTGAAGTTGAAGCCGAAATGCGTAAATCAGGAAAATCCGAACCGGAGATTCAACGAATTGCACCACACCGTGTTTTTGAAGGAAATAGACCCACCAATTCCATATTGGTAAAGGAAATCACACCGTATACCTTGGGGCAATTGGTGGCGCTGTATGAACACAAAATAACTGCTCAAGGAATAATTTGGAATATTTTCAGCTTTGATCAGTGGGGAGTGGAACTAGGAAAGGTATTGGCCAATGGTATTTTACCTGAACTCTCGGACGATGTACGAGTGGAATCCCATGATAGTTCTACCAATGGGCTAATCAATGCCTACAAAGCCATGCGATAAAACGTAATTTTTCTTCGTTATTTCAACCAATAATCCTTGAGGTAAAGTGGTACTTCAGGGATTTTTTGTTTTGAGATTACTGGGTCATTCGAGGATAAATTTGGGAAAACTGAAATGAAATAATTTTTTTCAAACAATATTCTATTTCAGTTAGTTACAATCCAAACACCCAAGTCTATGAAAGAGCTCCTCGAATTAAAAAAGACAAATGGAAATGGAAAAAGTGAAAAGAAAAACTTGTTTCAAGATCCAAAGTTATTGGTGAAAGATGCTGTATTTGTCCGTCACGAGGGGAGTTTGGTCAAGGTAAAATTTGATGATATCCTCTGGCTCAAAGGGGATGGAAATTACACTACCTTGATTACCAAAAAGGCCGTGTTCTCAATCAGGAATATCTTGAAAGATTTTGAATCCGTTTTACCCACCAATCAGTTTTTGCGAATTCACAAAAGTTACATCGTTCAGGTTTCAGAAATCCTTTCCATCAATACCAAAGAGGTCATGGTAGGAAAAGATTTAGTCCCAGTAGGACGGACTTTCTACCACCAACTGCTCAGTGGTATTCGAAAAATAGGAAGCTTAGGGGATTAAATCCACAACAAACTGCTATCTCCATAACTTAAAAATCGGTAGTCCGAATCCAAGGCCTCCTGATATATTTTTTTCCAATCGGCACCTACAAGCGCGGCAATTAATAGGACAAGTGTGGATCCAGGTTGGTGAAAGTTGGTAATCAACCCATCCACCAATTGGAATTTGTATCCTGGAAAAATAAAGATTGAGGTGGTACCAAAAAGGGTGTCAGCGTTACTTTGATCCAATTCTTTTAGGATGGCTTGCAATGCCGCTTTTCTGCTAGGTAAAGAAGCCCTGCTGGCATAAGGAACTAATTTTTCGATTTCAAATCGATTTCCCTGATTTTCAATTAATTGCACTCCATACCAATACATACTTTCTAGGGTCCTTACGGAAGTAGTACCTACAGCCACTACCTTTCCAGAATGGCTGAGGAGCTTTTCGATGGTTTCACGATTGATTTCCATCTGCTCGCTGTGCATAGGATGCTCCTCTACGGTCTTTACTTTGATAGGCTGGAAGGTCCCTGCACTTACATGAAGTGTTAATGCGGCTTCCTGGATTCCCTTCTTTCGTAGAGCAGCAAATACCTCCTCTGTAAAGTGAAGACCAGCAGTTGGCGCCGCTACCGCACCTTCTTTTTCAGAGTAGACCGTTTGGTACCGAGATTTATCGTTTTCTTCTGCTTTTCGATTCAAATAAGGCGGGAGGGGAGTTTCGCCGCAGGCTTCGACCAGGTCTACAAAAGCGATTTCTTCATCATTCCAAGAGAATTCAACCTTCATCAAGTCCTTGCTCATAAGTCGTGCGGTAAGAATGACCTCTTTTTCATCAATCTGAATAACACCTTGCAGTGTTTCTTCTTCTTTCCACTTTTTAAGGTTACCTATCAGAGTTTCCCAGACCACAGGCTTTTTGGAAGTCATGATCTCGGACATGATCCGCGAGGGAGCGGTTGGATGCAATAAAAACACCTCAATCCGTGCTCCAGTTTGCCGTTGGAAGATTAAGCGAGCAGGAATTACCTTGGTGTTGTTGTAGACCAGGATGCTGTCGGCATCTAAAAGTTGGGGAAGATCAAAAAAATGATGGTGCTGGATTGTTCCTTTCCGGTACTCCAAAAGTTGGGAACTATCCCGCTTTTCTAAGGGAAACTTAGCAATTCGATCTTCTGGTAAGGTATATTCGTAGTCTTTTAGATCAATACTCGGTATTTCCATAACTAGGGGCAATTGGTCGGCAAATATAGTCAACTCGTTTAACCCTTTTCTTTTACTTTTGGTTACACTTCCATGACTTTACCTGTGAACCTTGAATTTTCTTACCTAAAAAGAACTCTTCAATTTCGATTTGAGGCGGGCACTTCGCGTGGTGTGATGCGTACTCGTGATGTTTATTGGATTAAGGTTCATCGAAAGGGAGACCTAGATCAGGTAGGATGGGGTGAAGCAGCTCCTTTAGCGGGTTTGAGCCCAGATTTTGGACCTAATTTTGAAGCAGATTTGGCTAGCTTCTTGCACCAAGCAAGTGCTCGATCCTGGGATTTAGAAGAGGAAAGTTGCTTGCAACAGGTACGCGAACTGGTTCCTTTTTCCCTTCCATCCATTCGTTTTGGATTGGAAACCGCCCTTCTTGATTTAGTATATGGAGGTAGGAAACGAATTCTAGCCAATGCATTTTTTGATCAAGGTACCCCCATAACGATCAACGGGCTCATTTGGATGGGGACAAAAGAATTTATGCTCCAACAGATTCACCAAAAATTGGGAGAAGGTTTTTCCTGCCTAAAAATGAAAATTGGAGCCATTGACTTTGAACAGGAACTTGAATTGCTCCATTTTATTCGCCAACAAAAAAATACGGATAAACTTATCCTACGAGTAGATGCCAATGGTGCCTTTTCTGTACAAGAAGCACTTTCTAAACTGGAGCAGCTGAAGGATTGTGACCTACATAGTATCGAGCAACCCATCCGAGTAGGGCAGTGGGAAGCTATGCGAGAGCTAGCCAAGCATAGCCCTATCCCCATTGCTTTAGATGAGGAATTAATTGGCCAAACTAATAAAGAGGAGGTGTTGAATTCCATTAAACCTCAATACCTCATATTGAAGCCCAGTCTATTGGGGGGAATTTTAGAAACCCAAGAATGGATTCAATTGGCTGAAGAAATGGGTATTGGTTGGTGGATGACTTCTGCATTGGAGAGTTCCATAGGACTCAATGCCATCTCACAACTTACATCCACGTACCTACCGAGCCTTCCCCAAGGATTGGGTACAGGCAAACTTTACCACAATAATCTTGAATCCCCATTGTTGGTGCAAGCTGGAGAAATTCAATATCAGCAGGACGGCACTTGGGAAACACCGAGCTAATTTTTTTAAGATTCTACTACTTATTCGAGTACTTTTTTAACGATTTTTCGCTTGATTACGACCACGCAAAACCAGGAAAAGTAAGCTGCAAGTACACCTACTACAGCTCCAAAAAATAGATCTAATGGATAGTGAACCCCAAGATAAATTCGGGTGTAGCTCACCAGGAGGGCGTAAAGAAATAGCCAAGCGATGGCTTTTTGCTTTTTCCCCAATTTGAGGGTAAGGAAGGTAGCCAAGCCAAAGGTATTGGCTGCATGGGAAGATACGAATCCATACAAACCCCCGCATCGTCCATACAAGTGGAGCATTCCTTCCCAGCGAGGATCATGACAGGGGCGTAGTCGCTCAAAATAAGGCTTCATCAAGCCTGAGGTCACTTGGTCTGAAAGTAAGATAGTGAGCATGACTCCACCCAGGATCCATGCCGTATTTTTCGGATCTGTCCGGTAGATCTGGTAGAGAACCAAGACATACAATGGAATCCAGGTGATTGTCTTGGTAAGTTGCAAAACAATCGGATCCACAGCCTCCGAATGAAAGGAATTTAGCCAAAGAAAGGCTGCCTCATCCCATTTTGTGATAATCTCTATCATGCGGTATAGGATAGCCAGTCGATTTCTTTCTTCAAGTGGGCCTGCGTAAATGCTTCAGCACTATCTGGATGGGGTTCATGCTGGTAGGCCCATTCCGCTAGAGGAGGCATACTCATTAGGATACTTTCCGTTCGTCCATTCGTATCCAAACCAAATTTGGTACCCGCATCCCATACCAAATTGAATTCCACGTAACGTCCACGGCGAAGTCCTTGCCATGCTTTTTGCTCAGGACCATAGGGGAGAAGGGAATTCTTTTTCATGAAGTGTGTATAGATCTCCGGAAATAATCTGCCCAAGGCAAGGCTGAAGTCTAAAATTTCTTGAAAATGGGTATCGGAGTTAGCGCTCAAACGATCGTAGAATATTCCTCCAATGCCTCGGGTCTCCTGTCGATGCTTGATGAAAAAATAATCATCTGCCCAATTCTTGAACTTGGGGTAATAGCTAAAATCAAAGGCATCGCAGGTTTCCTTTAAGCGCCGATGAAAGTAGGCTGCTTCTTCTGGTACAATGTAATGGGGTGTGAGATCAATACCCCCACCAAACCAATGTGTCCCGTCTTCCATTTCGAAGTAACGGATATTCATGTGAATGATGGGTACCCTAGGACTGAAAGGATGCAATACAATGGATACGCCCGTGGCAAAGAAGTTTCCAGATTCTAGGTTAAGTTTATCGGCAATCTTTTGGGGTGTAGGCCCATGAACCTCCGAAAATGCTACTCCCCCCTTTTCAATGATGGCTCCATTTTGAAAAATACGAGTTTCTCCTCCTCCTCCTTCTGCTCGTATCCAAGCATCTTCTTTGAAAGTTCCTCTTCCATCCCCAGCTTCAAGCTCCTTACAAATGTATTCTTGCATTTGCTTGTAGATTGAGGCAATTTCTTCTTTTGATTTTCTTGGCATAAGCAGCTTGGATTTAGAATGGATATCCAATTCCAAAATTAAATACGGTTTGACCTTTTTCGCCGAATGGTTTGGTAAACTTAAGGTTGTCCAGCACCCATCGTTCACCTTCCAGACGTGCGGGATCGAGCGCTTTAGTAGCCAGGTCAAGTCGGATCACCAAAAAGTCAAAGTCCATTCGAAGACCTACTCCAGTACCGATTGCAATCTCCTTATAAAAGCGATCGTATCGAAAGTCTGCTCCCGGTCGGGCTTCGTCACGTCCAATCATCCAGGAGTTACCTGCATCTAGGAAAACAGCCATATCGAAGTAACTGAACAACTTTCTCCGGTACTCTAACATGCTTTCTAGAATCATTTCAGCAGGTTGCTCATTCGTGTAATCGTAAATTCCACCTGAGCCCGTCAATGGGGTAGAACTCCCAGGTCCAAGTCTTCGAGCTTGCCAGGCACGGATACTGGTACCACCACCAGCAAAGAAATACTTTTCATAAGGCAAGATTCCCACACTGACTCCATAGGGACGTGCCATCCCAAAGTTGAGACGATAGGCGAGAGTTTGTTTTTTGTTGATGGGGTAATACCGTCTAAAATCAATTTGACCTTTTAGCCATTGAAAATTGGCATAGCTGATCTCAGGGGAATCGTTTCTTCGGACATTGGTGAAATTGAGAGTAGTACCCCCACTTTCTCCAAAAATTCGCAAGAGCGATGCCTTTCGCATGGAGAAATCGCCATACCGATTGAAATTGATCAAAGTTTGGCCTGAAAAACTGCTGATTAAGGAAGGGAGAAATGACCAGATCAGGTTATTTCCATCCTTTTGCAAATTTTCAAGGATATTTAAGAATTCATCTTGAATGTAAGGTGTACGGATGTAACTGATATCCGCTGCATTGATGGTAAAGGATTGTCGATTGTTGCGTGTGGCCCAGGTATAGCCTAGTTGTCCATTGATTGCATTTCGCTTGTATTCAGGACGGTTGGTACTCAAATACCCAAATTGAACGCGCGTATTGGGATTGTATTTTCCAAACTGCTGCAGTGTTTTGGGAGCAAATGGAATCAGGAATCTGGGAAAAATTACAGATAGCGAGGTATTGATCTCACTACTTTGGTAAACGCCTTGGCCTGTGGCAGAGGCTACCCCTTCCAATCCTGCTCGAAAATTGAGTTCAAGAAGTTCTCCCGCTCGGAAGAAATTACGATTTCGTAGAGCCGTACTGAAGAAGGGCCCAGGAAGTTGTTCGGTGATGGTCATCCCCAATTGATTGGTCAGCTGGTATTTCTGGTTAGGCTGCGTGAAAATTTGGGCAGTCAATGAGGTACCTAGCGTATCAAAGGTGATATTGACAAATCGGAACAGGTCTAAACTATTTAATAGTCTCTGTGTTTCCAATGCCTCGGTTCGGCTGTAAGGCTTTCCTTTTTGCATTTGGATTCGAGAAGCCAAGATTTTCGCTGAATACCTGTCGCGATAAAAAGAAAAATCAATCCCATTGTACTGGGTTTGAATTTGCCGATCAGCAAATTCATCGGTAGGAGGATTGATCCGGAATCGGATGGTGTCTAGGGTGTAGACTTGGTGACTCTCTGTAAATGTGGGCTTTTGAATTACTTGTTCTAGTCTTATGGACTTCGCCGCAGTGTCTTGGTAAGCGATGTAATTCACGTAAGACTTGGAGAACATGTAATACCCCTTGTTTTTCAAGAGTTCTTCCAGCCGATTTCGCTCCGCCCCAATGTCGTCTTGGTTGTAAATCTGTCCTTGCTTTAGAAATGAGTTGGATGAAAAATTCGAAATCAGACCCTGAATGGCAGGATTATCCGTGCGGGTAAATACAGAATCCAAGATATAGGGCTCTTTTTCCTCAATTTGATAAGCGATAAAGGCTTTCTTATTTTTTGTAGCAATGCTGAAATTGACTTCTGCATCAAAAAAACCATGATTGATCAGGTAACCTTTCATGTTTTTTCTAGACTTCTCAACGAGGCTGCTGTCCAACAACACCACAGGATTTCCTGTCCGCATCAGTGTATTTCCATACTCTAATTTTTTGTCTAGTCCTTCGAGACGAAGTTTTATTTTTTCTTCTTTTCGTTTGTAAATCAACTCATTACTAGTGGAGTCTTTAGTCGATTGAAGCAAAATAAGTCTATCGTTGTTTTCCTTTCGTTTATCGGCTACTTTGCTGCTGTCGTAGAATTGATTTCCAAATCGATACAGCATTACACCCAATGAGGTTCCTAAAAATCGAGTATTGGGTTCCTGCTCAAAAAGTAGTGTAAGGGCATCGGCATCTGCTTGCTTAACTCCGACCAACTCATTGTCATAGACCACATAGCTGCCTTCTTCCAAATTTCTGGTCAAAGAGCAACTAAGGCAAAACCAGAGTAGACTGAGAAAAAGTATATATTTGAAAGATTTCAAGTTCGAATTGGAGGAGGAATGCTAAGCAAAAATACGGTTAAGTTTATAAAATCCTTACATCAAAAAAAATACCGCACTGAGTCGGGCAAATTCTTTGTGGAAGGTGAAAAAAGTGTGGTTGAGGTTCTTCAATCCGATTTCAAGGTGGATTTACTTCTGGTCACTAAAGGGTTTGCGAGCAAGTATGCCTCCTTAGTGCAAAGGTCTGGCGTGGAAGTATTGGAGGTGACTCCCAATCAGCTCGAACAGGTAGGGCAATATCAAAGTAATGATGCTGCCCTGGCAGTGGTGCACATGAAATCAAACGAAGCCTTTATCCCTGGTAAAGAAGAACTTATTCTCGCTTTGGATGAGGTGAGAGATCCGGGCAACTTAGGAACGATTATCCGTATTGCGGATTGGTACGGCATCCGAAAATTGATTTTTTCTTCTCATACCGCGGACTTTTACAACCCCAAGGTGATTCAATCCTCCATGGGATCCTTTACCCGCGTGCAGTTTTACTATGGGGAACTGGCTGAAGCATTTCAGAATTGGAAATTGCCTGTCTATGGCGCCTTTTTAGAGGGAGCGTCCATTCATCAACTATCCAACCCAAAACCGGGTGTGCTTTTGCTAGGAAATGAATCCCAAGGAATATCAAAAGAAGTGGGAAAATGGGTGAGCAGTAAAGTTACTATCCCTAGTTTTGGTGGAGCAGAATCACTTAATGTGGCCATTGCTACAGCTATTTTCTGCGATAATTTCAAACGGCTCTTGAGTAAATGAAAACCAAACTGGCTTCACTCTTGGCTCGTGTCGGCCTCAATGGGTTTCTACTCGGAATTCTAGCAGCCATTGGATTGGCCGCCCTTATACCAGAAGTTGGATCCTCAGAATCCAATCTTCCTTGGAAGCCAATAATTCAAGT
>JACCDO011520328.1_pt1 | contig 12114 bp, 9 predicted proteins | sample 7446101 | NCBI WGS metagenome assembly JACCDO01 (sample SAMN15323440, study PRJNA562643) | freshwater metagenome | isolation source: river surface water | place: USA:Blue River Watershed | collected 2017-08-16 | reverse complement strand
GTGGTATGAGATTATATACTAATATATTAAATTGATTTTACAAATGGGTTATGTGCAATTCAAATTTGCAAATTTGAATTGCAAAACCCAAAACTGTTAGCGAAGAATATTCGCGTAGCGAATGTAATTAACTTTGTTAATTTTGAATCTCACATAACACAAATCCATTTAATGATACAAAAATTAATTAATTATAATTATTAATTTCTATAATAATTATAATTATTATTTATGATAATAGAAAATCCAATTAAAATAATTCATAAATTTAAAAACAACAATAGAAATATACAATATATTCAATATATTTTTATTGGTTCAAATGTTGATGAAGATATTATGAGTATATTAGATTCTATTAAAAATAAATCATTTTATGATACTCTTGATTATTTAAGTAAAAATAAAATTGAACGTTTAGAAAATTATTATGGACCAAAATGGTTTACATTTTTTTTTAATAAATATCATTTATCTGAACAATTTAATAATATATTAAAAAATGCTACTAGAAAAAAAACAATTGAAAATAAAATGGGGAAAGAATGGGTTTCAATGTATCTAATGAATCCATTAGTTAAAAAAACATCATATTCATTTTCATCAGCTTATTATGATTATCTTGTTTCTAGAAACAAAATTAAAACAGCTGTTAGAAAAATGGAAATGGATTATAGAACTTATAAACCTGAAATAATAGGAGGTAATTATATGATTGGTGGCAATGAATTAGAACCATTAGATGATGATGAATATGTTGAAACTAAAGAAACTAATGAAGATATTAATAAAGAGATTGCAACTCAAAATGAAGAAAATGAAGAGATGCTAATGACAGCTGAAGATTTTGATGATGAAGTTGGTAATAATTTTAAATTAGAAGAATTAACAGATTTATATGAAAAAGAAAATGAAGTGTCAGTTAAAGATATTAAAGATACAGCTGTATTAATTGGTCAAGCAACTAATAATAAATCTTTTTTTAAAAATATTAGTAAATTAGAATTAGATTTTAATGAAAGAATAGATGATATAAATTATGATGTTAAATTAGAAGATGTGTATAATAAAGTGTATATTAAGGAACAATTTATTTATATGGATGATACAATCAAAACTATTAGAAATAAATTATGTGTAACTGTACCATTAAGTTCTAAATTTAGTACAAATCAAGATGAAGGAGATGTAAAATTACTTCCTGAATATATATATTTATGGTCTGAATATAATTTAAGTAATATAAATAATGTAAATATTGAGAGAGTTATGTTAGGTCAAAAATGGGTTCGTAGAAATGAATTAGTTATGATTGATGTTAAACCAAATGAAAATATGGCTGTTTATGAAAATTTAAGAAATAATCTTTCTTATTTGAAAGATAGTTTTGGTATTAAAATAAAGAGAGATGATGATGAACAATATATTTTAAGAGATTACACTAATTTCATGTCAAATAATGAAATTTACATGATAGACATATTAAATGAATTTGGTTTAAATTATCGCAGTGAATCAACTAAAAAAAGGAATGTATATGAAGTTTATGTTAATATATATTTTCCATTAATAACTTTTGAAAGATTTGAATTGATATTAGATTTATTAAATAATAATAATGATAAAGAATTAGAAAAAAATATAAATTCTTTCGCTGCAATTAAAAATGATACAACAATTGAATATCATATTCATGAAGTAGTTGATACTACAAAAAATGTTATTTATAATGATAAAAAATTTAATTCATTTTTTGAACCAAATTATATAATTCAAAGTATTATTCATCTTAATTTAAATAATCCAAAGAATCTTACAGGAACTATTTCTCCTGATAAATATAATTTATTTAAAATATTTGACAATTTTGTTGTTTCTGAAGAATATCCATTTATTCAATTTCAAACACCTGATTCTCAATTAACCTACAAATTCTATACAAAAACTAAAAAAATAGATGATATGGATATATTATCTAAATGGTTTGAAAATGCTCCTTATGGGATTTCATTTAAAATTAAAATGGCTGATATTGAAAATAAATATATTTCTATTAATTTAAATGAAAATGGTAGATTAGAATATAAAATAACATGGAAGGAAGAAGACATGGCTACTATTGACAAAATTAAAGATAGTTATAAATATGTTAATGATTTATTATTGAAGATAAATTCTGAAAATAAAAAAATTAAATTTATATTACCTGAAGAAGAAAATTACAAATATGCATTTATTAATACTATTCAAAAATTTTCATTACCTATTGATGGTAAATCAAAAGATAAGCTTATTAATCATAATGATTTATCTGATTTCTGTAGATTCTTTTATACATATGTTGCTTTAATGATTGAACCTAGAAAAAGAGTTGCAAAAACTTCTTCAGACAAAGAAGATTATAGTAAATATGGAACATATTTAAGATATAAAAGAATTAGTAATTATGAAAATAAAACTAAAATGCATTTAAGAATGTTATATTTTTTAAGAAACTTTGAAATATCTGACAAAGAATTAGTTGATGAAATTGCAAAACAATTTAATATAACTAATGAATCTGCAGCAGAAGAATTAGATATAGTTAGAAAGAAATATGGTAAAGTTCTTGGAAAAATAAAGAAATCATTAACTAAAATTAAAGCATTACCTAAAGCTAAACCGCCAGGTATTGGTGTTGATATTCAAGGTAGAACACCAGATAATTACAAGATTAGAATAGCAGGCGCTCGTAGTAAAGAACAATTAGATGAAATTGTAAGTTTTATTAAAGTTTTATTATATTTATATGTTGAAATCTATATTAAGAAAAATTCAAAATATATGAAGATTAAAGAAATGTTATCAAAACTTACTAAAATTGCTAAAAGAAGAAATAAAGTTAATGATATTGTTAATTATGAAGCAGGATCTTCTGCTATTAAAATAACTACTGCTCTTGATAAAAAACGTTTAGGATTTAGACCAGAAGAAGGACAAAATCAATGGACTCGTAGTTGTCAAAATAGTGGTGAAGATAAAAAAAGACAGCCATTAGTTGTAAGTTCTGACAATGTTAAAGAATTAATTAAGAGAGGATATAAATTAAATCCTAAAACAGATAATTATGAAAAAAAATCAATTATTGTAGATAAAGGCAAGAAGAAAGAAGTTATTATTAAAGCTGTTAAATTATCAGGAGAAAATGGAACATTTAATTTCTATACATGCGATCCAGATGATAATAATGAACATTGTTTTGTTGGTTTCTTATCAAAGAGTAATAATCCAAATGATTTATGTATGCCTTGTTGTTTCAAGAAAGACCAAAGTAATACTAATAATAAGAAAAAGCAAACATATTTTAATCAATGTATTGGTCAGAAAGCAAAAGATACTGAAGAAGAAAAACCAAAAGAAGAAATAGGTGATAAGGTGTATATTCTTCAGGATACAAATAAAGTTCAAGATGGTAGATTTATATTTTTACCAAAATATTTGAATCAATTTTTTAATAATATATGGAAAAATACTTATAATATTAAGAATCATTATTTAGTTCAATCTAATACTGGTTATTATTTTAAATATACAATTAAACATCAACATCATTTATTTTTAGCAGCTATATCAAATATATTTGATAAATCAATTAATGAATTAAAAGAAATAGCAATTAATGCACTAAATGATAAGATATTTACATATTTAAATAATGGTGATATAAAGAGTATGTTTAAGGATATAGAAAATTATATTGATTATATAAAAAATAGTAATTATTTAGAATATGATATAATTGGTGAATTATTATCAATCCCTGGAGTTTTAACTAAAAATGGTATTTTTTATTTTGTATTTGATAAAAAAGTTAAAATAATAAAAAAAGCATTAGAAAAAGATAAAGTTGTTGAAAATTATTATTTACAATGTTTAAATTATGAAAATTATCATAATATTAATGAAAATAGAGATTATGTTATATTAATTAAAGATGGTCGTTATTATTTTCCTATATATAATGTTAAAAAAGGACCAAAAGATAAAAAAATTATTTTAACAAAGAAATATGATAAAGGAGATTTAATTGATGAATTAAAGAAATATTATGGTTTAAGTTGTATTGAAAGTTTTATATTTAAAATAAATAAAACATATAATATAACAGCTAAAAATATTCAAGAAATAGAATCAATTAATATTAAGAAACAAATAATTGATATGAGAAATAAAGTTAGATATTTAAAATTGGATAATGATTTATTATTACCAGTTAAACCATCAGGAGCATTATTAGATGTAAATATTACTGATATTAATTCACTTAAAACATCTGATTTCTTTGATTTAGATGAAACTATTAAATTATTATATAAATTTAATAAAATAGTACCAGATTTAAATTATGTTCCAAAGAGTATATATTACAATAATGTTAAGGAAAAAAATGGAGGTTCTACATATAATATTATTTCTATATTATTGATGAATAATTTAATAATACCAATTAAATCTGAATATGTTCCAGCATCTACATTTAAAAAATATGGTTTAGGATATGAATTTCAATCAACAGAAGAATTAATTGATACAGCTATTAATAATAATGATATACCATATGATACAAGAACTATAAATATTAAAAATAAGATGTATAGAAATGAATCATATAATTTATTTAGATTAGAATTATCTGTATTTTTACAATCAAACTCATCTATTAGATCATCAATTATAACCATAGTAAGAAATAATAATATTAATAAAAAGAGTAAGAGAAAGGAATTATTATCATTATTAACTGATTTAATAGAAAAGAAATCAAATAAATTTGTAGAGATTATAAAAGAATTACCAGATTTACAAAATTATAATATTTCAAATGTTAGAGATTATTGTTATGCAAATAGAAATAAAGATAAATGTAATATGAATTTACATTGTGCATTTATAAATAATTCATGCATATTTGTTATGTTTAAAAATGATTTAATATCAAATATTTCCAAAATAATTGAAGAATGTATAATGGATGGTATTAAGTTTAAAGAAATTATTCAAGAAGAAAATTATTATGTAAGTGATGTAGTTGATTATACAATCTATAGTGATAGACCTAATCAAAAGATTATTAAAACATCTAATTTTAATATTAAAAAGATTATGACTGAATTATTTGGAAAAGATAGTATACCTCAATTAGGTAAACGTAAAGGTATAAAACAAGAAGTTGTTATTGATATTGATATACCAACTGCAGTTGAAATTGGTGATGAAGTATTTCAAGAAATAATTAGTAATAAAAATAGTATAATAAGAGCATATGTAAATTGTTATTATTGGTTATTAAATAAATTATATGATAAAGATTCTAGAAATTTAGGATATGAATCTGAACTTCAAGAAAGATTAACAAATTTATTTAAAGCAAATATGATTGATTATTTAGTTGGTAATGTATTTAATGAAGAATTAAAGAAAGATATTAGTAAATATATTGAATTAAATAAAGATATATTAAGTAAAAATATCTTTACTAGTTCATTAAGCAGATTAAGAAAAAATAATTATAATACAGATGGTATATTAGAATTAATAATTTTAAGTTATATGTTTCCATTCCCAATTGTAGTATTTGATAATTATAATGCAGTTAAATATATATTTTCATCAGGTCCAGTTAGTGTAAATGATAAAACTATTGAAAAATATACAAATAAGACATTAGCTAATAAAACAATATTTATGAAATTTGACTTTGAAGGAACAAATACAATTCCTAAAAAGATCCATTCAATATATTATAAATAAATGTGTTATGTGATATAGAATTTCTTTTAGAAATTCTATATACGCTAACATCTTTGGGGTGAAGTTCAATAGTAATACTATTGAACTGCACATTACCCAAATGGGTGAGATTAATTTTGAATTGCACTATAGCCAAATATAATTATTAATATTAATATTATAAATATATAAATATAATAATTATAATTATAATTATTATTAAATTTTTCAATATTATTTTCAAATATTTTGTTTAAAAATAATAAATATTTTTGATTAATATATTTTTTATTTATATTTTTTGTTAATTTAGATAACTCATCTTTATCTATAGAATTAATAAACATCATTAGTTTATTTTCATCTAAATATTCTGGAATTGGAATATTATTAGATTTATATTCATTTAAATGTGCTTCTCTAGTTTTTGGACACATTAAATAATAAAATATCCACATATATTTTGTGTGACCTAAATTTTGATATTTATTTATATCCATTATTATAGTATACTATAAAATGGTTGATAAATTAATCAACCTTCAAAGGATAAATTGTCCTTCAGATAAGTTGTTATCTGAAAAAGATTTAAGACGTATTATAAATCGAACAGGAGGTATTTTTAATACATCAAATGAATGTATTTTATGGAATGGATATATAACATATAATAAGATTAATTATATAAATTTTTATTTTAATGGAAAGAAATGTGCATTACATAGACTATTATATATAAATTTTAAAGGAAGATTATATGATAACGATTATTTAGAATTTATTTGTTCTAACAAATCAAATAGAGGTAAATGTTGTAATATAAATCATATTATTAAAAAAAGAAATAATAATAATATATTATCACCAAATGGTAATACTGTATACTTTGATTAATCAAAGTATATAATTGCATAACCCAAAACTTCGCTAACACATTTTGATTAATAATATTATATATAATTATATATAATATTATGGCTAATGGCGGATTTCCACCAATGAATATTAAATCTAAAAAAAATGATAAATTAAAGAATAATTCTTATTCTATGAGTACGAATGATAAATCAAAAAATATAAATTTAAAAATTAAAAATATATTATCAGATTCAATTGTTAAACCAATGATCGAATTAGATAAAAAGAAAATAGAAGTTGTTAATGATTTATAATACCATACTAATAAGGTAACATTATCAGTTTGTGAACTATGTTTAATCTAAATCTGGTTCATCTACTTTGTTATCTATCTTAACATTTTGTAATTGCTTTTCTAATTTTTCTAAGTTTTCCTTATAATCATTCATATTAACTTTTAATTCTTTCTCCATAAATTTATCCATTTCACCTTTTAATGCATTAACATCAGCTACAGATTTAAGTGAACCAATCTTATTAACCATATTAGCAAGTGGCATTAATTTACTAAAATTAAATTCATTTTCTTTCTTCTTTTCTTCTTCTTTGCCAACATCAACATCTGCTGTGCTAAAGTTTTCATCCATAACAACTGTTTCTTCTTTCTTTTCATCAGCACCCATCATACCTTTAGAAAGCATATTACCCATACCTCCTAAAATCTTATCAATTTCTACTTCACCATTTTCAATCTTACTACCATATTTACTGGTAATCATTTCAGTTATACCCATAATGTTTTCAAATGGATTACCTTTATTTGAAACAACATTTTGAAATGATCCAATGATATCATCTAACATACTACTTGTTGTATTATTAACATCTGTTTTAAGCACATTTTTAAATAAATCATTCTTAATATTTTGTGAAGAGGCTAACCGATTCTTTTTAATAGAATCTTTTAAATTTGATATTCTTTCTTGATTATTATGTTTAACTCTTTCTAATTGAATATACATATTTAAAAGTAATTCCCATAATTTACATTTGATTTCTTCAGTTTGATTATTAAATATGTGTTTTAATGTTAAATTTTCACCAAAAAGACTAGTCGATACTGCATGTGTTTCTTCAGTCTTAGCTGAAAATACCTTAATAGTCATCATTGAAAAAAGAGAAAATATGTCTGAATTTTGTAATGATTCATAGAATTTATTTAATCTATCTTCTACGTTATCCTTATAGGTTGATGTTTTATTCTTTGTAAGACTTTGGACAGTATCTATAAATTCATTGTAAATATTAATAGAGTTTTCCATATAATTATATTTATATTATACTTTTTAAATAACTTATAATATAAATAATATTAATATTTATATTCATGAATCTCAGGATTATTAGTTACTCTTGGAAGCATTTTATAATATTCACTTTCATAATTTGATTTTGATTTAAAATCATCTTCATTATATTCTGATTTACTATTAATTATGTCCATTTCTTCATCAATCTGCATTTGTTCTGCTTTTTGTTGTTTTTTTTTACGATGCTCATTATATAAAAATAATAAAACTGATAATATAAAAATAGTAATAACAACTGGCATCCAATTTACTTTATTTATATAATTAGTATTTATGTTTTTTATAAATTTAGTAAATGTACTTTCTTTAATAAAATAGTTTTTTTTTAAAATTTTGTTAATTGTTTTTTGTGTAATTAAGTCAGGTTCCATATAATATATTATATAGTATAAAAATTTAAATTTAAAAATATATTATTAGATATATATTATGTCTCTATCTCAAGATGAAACTACAGATTATATGTTAGATCCTTCTCATAGTCGTCTTACAGTATTTCCTATAAAAGAATTAGATATTTGGGAAATGTATAAAAAAATGCAAGCTGCATTTTGGACAGCTGAAGAAATTGATTTTAGTAAAGATTATGATGACTTTAAAAAATTATCATCTAACTCCCAACATTTTATTAAAATGGTTTTAGCATTCTTCGCTGCAAGTGATACAATTGTTAATATGAATTTAGGCAAGCGGTTTATTAATGAAGTTACAGTATTAGAGGCACAAATATGCTATCAATTTCAAACTATGATAGAAAATATCCATAGTGAAGTATATTCATTAATGATTGACAATATTATTCGTGATAAAGATGAAAAAGATAAACTATTAAATGCAGTTGAAAATTATCCATGTATTAAGAAGAAAGCAGATTGGGCACTTAAATGGGTTGACAGTGATTGTCCATATGTTCAAAGGGTAATTGCTTTTGCATGCGTTGAAGGTATCTTTTTCTCAGGTAGTTTCTGTGCTATCTTTTGGTTAAAGAAACAAAATGTTATGCCAGGATTATGTGATTCAAATGAGCTTATTAGTAGAGATGAAAACATGCATACTAATTTTGCATGTCTAATTAAAACAAAATGCACAACTGAATTATCTCAAGAAATAGTTCATAATATGTTTAAAGATGCTGTTAGTGTTGAGAAAGAATTTATCTGCGAATCATTACCAGTATCATTATTAGGAATGAATGATAATCTTATGAGCAACTATATAGAATATGTTGCTGATAGATTATTATTAACTTTAGGATATGAAAAAATATGGAATACAAGTAATCCATTTGATTTTATGGAAAGTATTAGTATGACAGGTCATAGTAATTTCTTTGAAACAAGACCGACTCAATATCAAAAAGCAGCTGTTCTTAATACTGGCCGTGAAAATGTTTTTGATTTACATGAGGACTTTTAATAATGATTTTTAAGTTTTGATAATCATTTGATTCTTTAAAATTTTTCTATTAGGAGATGTGCTTTGAATAAAAATAATAAAATCAGGTAATGCACCTGGTTTAATATTAATATCAATATTATCATCTAAATTACTAAGACCCATTATATCTCTAGCACATCCACCTTCAAATAAATCATTATTTCTTTTATCCATTAAAATAATCTTTTTTTTATTATTAATTTTTTCAGCTTTGATAAATTCATAATAAATATTTCCATTTTTATATTCAATATTATTACGACTACATACATCTTTAATATTTGCATCATCATATGATTTAATAATTCTAATATTATTGTATGATGTAATAATATCTGTTGTTGGGATAATTTGTGTTCTGGATGGTGTAGATACTTCATTATTAATTATAATAGGTGGTTCAGGTTGAGGTTCTAATGTTAATAAAGAAATTTCTACATTAATTTCTTCAGGTGCAGTAGTAGTCCATTCTCCTCTACATAAAGGACAAGTATCATGTCCAGAATTAAGCCATAAATTAATACAATCTTCATGAAAATAATTTTTACATGTTGTTAAACATTGAGAAAATACTTCTCCTGTTTTCATTTCTTCAAAACAAATACTACAATCATTACCAATAGCATTAGATGTAATCTCTTTAGGTTTATTAGTTTCAATACGATGCTTTAAACGTTCAATAAGTGATTTATTAATAATTGTAAATGTTGCATCATCCCATTCTTTATTCTTTAAAAATAATTCTTTAGCTAAAGTTGTATTAAGTGATACACGACAAAATAAAAATAATAAATGTTTGCAAAATCCTTTTCTTAAACAATGATCAGGACATGCACATGAAAATTTAGTAGATGTTAAAATTTGTTTATAAACTTTATTACTTTGCCCCCGAATATTAAAATTCCATTCTTCATTTAATAATTGACTAGCTGATAATAAATAAATTCTTTCATTAAGCGCTTTTGAAAATCGATCCATTAATTATATTTAATAATATTTTTTTAAATATAAATTGTATCTTACCTATTTATTTTACACAATCGATGTAGTATTTATACTATGTTCACTTAAACGTTTTTTTATACTTTCATATTTTCTAGAAGATAATGGTGCACCAGATACTTTTAATTCTTCAACTATTAAATCAATATCATTATACATATCAGTTAATGTTTTACCAATCCAATTTTTTATTTGATTAGTAGAATGAAAATTAACACATATTTTTTCTAATTCATCATGATAATTATTAAGATAATAATAAAATTTTTGTTCATATGATATTTTAAAAATTTTATTATTATAATTATAACATTTTTCAGATACTTGAATTATATAATCAATTATATCTGATATAATTTTTTGTTTTTCAAAATCTGTTTCACAATTATCATAATATTGTTTCAATATAACAAATTCATCATTATCTTCTTTTTTAGTATATATATTTTCTTTTTTTAATTCATCGTGAGTATAAAATATTAAAAGAAAACAAATTTTTTCACTATTTATAGTATTTTTATCAAAAGCTATATTTAATCCATAATCCATAAAAGTAGATTTAACTGAAAAACTTATATCACTAATATCTTCTGATTCTATATTATATTCTAATTTATCCATTTTATAATGAACCCTTTTATAAACAAATGTTTCTAATTTAGGATTATTTTTATAAAAATCAATATTAAATATATTTGAACTCATTTCACCTAATTGTTCTTTTATTTTATCTTCAACCATTTTCATATTATTGGAATTTATTAATATAGGTGAACCATTATTACTATATTCTTCTCTTCCTGATAATCCCATATTCTTTTCAGATGTTTTACTATAACTAATTCCATTTTTAGTTTTTTTAATACTCATTTTTGCATCTATACGTGATATAGTTGTTTCTAATATTTCTGTTTTATATTCAATTGTTTTTACACCGAGTGCTGCCGCTAATAAAAATAACATTTCTCTTTCATATTGAACTTTCTTTTTAATATAAATATTATCATTATAATATAATCCATTAAACAGATTAATATATAAAGTATTTGTGCTTGGGAATGGATAATCATCAAATAATAATTTAGTAGAATTATCTTCATGATTTTTTTTAAGTTCTTTAACTGTTGATTTTATATTATAAATAGTAATACCTTTATTTTCAAGATTTTCTTTTAATTTATCATAAAAAGATTTAAAAATAGATCTTGTAAAATAACGAGGATTTAAAAATATAATGAACTTTTCATTAGTTGGTAATTTATTCATTATTATAATTTATATTTAAAAAAATATAATAATGTAATATAATGCACTCTCAAAATTCTAATACAAATTCTCAGATGTATGTTATTAAGCGTAATGGAGAAAAAGAAAAAGTTATGTTTGATAAGATCACTTTACGTATTAGTAATTTAATTAATGAAAATGAAGAAGAATATATTGATCCAACTATGATTGCAATGAAGGTAATTAATAGTATTTATAGTGGTATCACTACAGAAGAATTAGATTTAGAATCAGCTAAAATTTGTAGTAATATGGTTACTATAAATCCAATTTATGGACGTCTCGCTGGTCGTATTTTAGTTAGTAATTTACATAAGAAAACATTAGATAATTTTGTTGATAAAATGATTAAGATTCAAGAAGATTGTTCATTATTAGATGAAGATTGGTT
>JACCDO011111338.1_pt1 | contig 12114 bp, 6 predicted proteins | sample 7446101 | NCBI WGS metagenome assembly JACCDO01 (sample SAMN15323440, study PRJNA562643) | freshwater metagenome | isolation source: river surface water | place: USA:Blue River Watershed | collected 2017-08-16 | reverse complement strand
GTAAAAGCCGCGACTACGTGTTACAAGTGGTGACAATTCTATTAGTTTATAGTTTTGTTATTTGTAATGTAATTGCCGTATGCACCCGATTCCGGGATTGAGAAATCGGGGCTGTTTTTTGGCAGCAACATACGGTATGTAACTGAGCAATTGTTAGAACTATTTAATATACAATCAAGACGAAAACTCAATGTATTGGCGATATACTCTAAGCTTGGCACAAGACCGCAAAAACTTTTAAGAAATTCTTTTGTAACTAATAGGTAACTAAATCCGCAACTAATACGGAACTAATAGCAATCTTATTTGAAACCAAAAAAACAAAAAAAAGAAAATTCCACAGCCACGGTATCTATAGGATTCTTTCCATATAGGTTTGAATCACCCTAACGCCGCAGGTGGCGAGCACCCAGCGATCACTCGTCGAACTCTTACAACACTGATGCAATCGGAATTTCCCGGAAAACTTGATTAATATCTTTCGTTATTCTAGTTTGACCTCTCTAGAAAGAAGTACTATAAACCATGTTAAATGCAGGTACGTCGCCATCGCTCTCAGTTGTATTCACACATTACTCACCCATCTTTCAATAAATGGTAGATCGCAACCGTGATTTCAATTATATTGGCTCTACTAGTAGTAAGTCGGCGGATTTATCCGAAAGTAAGCAATTGAGCAGTTGGAAATCATTAATGACTAATATTGGTATAGGTATTGAACAAACTTTTCTCTTGTGTTACAAGCATGTAATGCAAAAATTATCAAGATCTACGAGTGATCTTGTGGTTGAGTTTGGTTTATCAATATTTTTATTACTTATTACACTATTCCTTATCGGCGTAGATTTAAGTGGTGGTCAATTTGGTATTGCTCTATATTTTAACTCACTCGCTCATTTATTAACTTACTTTTTCACCCAGGACATGCTAATTATGACATAATGCCATTGCCTCCAATTGATAGTACATCAGAATATGGCGTTTTTAACTGCTCTTGCATTACATGTTTGTATACATGTAATTTTGCTATTGATCCTGTTCTAGCCTATTCACCTGCTAATCATACCGGAGTTACCAATTTAATGAATGCAGCAAAAAATAAATTCCCACATCTTCAGTTTGAAGCGTTTTCAGATCCTTCTGCAATATACGATGAAGTTGCGAGGAATTATTTCTCCGTGTATGCCGCCATTGAATTTAATTTAAATGATGAACAAAAAGAATCTGGGAAATTTGTTACTGCACAAAGTGATAGCAGTACTATTGCCTATACATTTCGGTTTCAGGCGAATAATATGTGGTACTACTTCCCTACTGGCAACAATGAGACAGTGTACGAGGGAGTTACAAGCTCAACAGATAGTTGGAGTTTATCGGGTTATTTAACTATCCAAAACTTTATTGACACGTATCTGGCTAGCCAGTATGATGAGGTACCTGCCGACTTCACAATCCACACTTTCACGAAGCGATATGATGATGATATCCCTTCGCAGCACTACCCAGATCGCATCAAATTTGTGTTAAAGGATGGACGATTTCATCTTTTCAAATGGATAGCAAGCATAATCGTAACGATCGGACTGTTCTACCCAATGATCAGCTTTATCACTCAGTCGGTCAAGGAAAAGCAAAATAAAATGTTCGATTTACTCCAAATTTCTGGTATTAATCCATTCAGTTACTGGTTAAGTTACTACATAACCGGTGGGTTTATATATGGTTGGCTCTACATTGCGCTGGTGTACATACTACTGATACTCCCGCACATAATTGGACCCATTCAAGAAGGTGCTTACTTTCGTTTACTAGTGTCATACGCGCCTGCTTTGACGGCTTTCGCCCTGGCATTCGGTCATTTCGTGCCTCGACAAGACTATTACGCCCTGCCCTGCTTACTCATTCTCCTCGTGCTTGCCGTGTCTGGTAACTATTTCGCGGCCAGTGAAGAGATATCAATCAGCGCAAAGCTTTTTGTGTCGTTTTTATGTCCTCCAATTGGTTTTTCGGTCGGAGTATTCACGATCGAGACGTTTGCCTGGAGATATAGCGGTGAAAATGAATTCGATTATACATTTATTAACCAGAGGTCCAGCTTGCCACGACTCAATGATGTTTGCGGCATCCTCTTTTTCTCATCTTGTTTGTATCTGTTCATTGCATGGGGGTTTCCATTTGATTTGCTAGGAACATCTCTATTAAAGCACGACAAATATATCGGGGCAGACATGGATGATGAAGTGTTGTATCCATGTGATAATGAGGAAGACGATTCACCTTTAATAGATAGCAACAAACCCGCAATTTTAGTTTGCGATGGCCTCACCCAGGTCTTCCCTGATAATACCAAAGCTGTTAGTAAGCTGTCGTTTAGTGTTCATGAAGGCGAAGTTTTGAGTTTCTTAGGTGCTAATGGTGCAGGTAAATCTACAACGATGTCAATGCTTTGCGGCACACTCACCCCGTCCGCGGGAGATGCTTTTATGAACGGCTTGAGCATTACGCGCCACAGAGATTCAGCACGAAGAAATATTGGTATATGCTTCCAACATGATGTTATCTGGGACGATATCACAGTTGAAGATCACCTGTGGATTATTGGACGATTGCGTGGTTGTAGGGGCACAGCTTTACGCGAGAGTGTTAAGAACATGTTACTTTCACTTGGTTTCCCTGAAAAAGCAAAGAATTATGCAGGATCTCTCTCTGGAGGGCAGAAAAGGCGTTTGTGTGTTGGTATGAGCATGGTGGGGGGCAATAAGGTAGTGTTTCTGGACGAACCGACATCTGGTCTTGATCCTGTATCTAGAAGGCGATTATGGCAGCTCATTCAGGAAAACAGACAGGATCGCGCAATCTTACTTACTACTCATTTTATGGACGAAGCGGATGTCCTGGGTGACAAGATCGCTATCATGAAACAAGGTCGATTACGTGCTTTTGGTTCTTCAGAATACTTAAAGCAGAAATTTGGCATCGGTTACATGATGCGCTTCTCTCTCAAACAAAGCGCTGATAGCGTGACCACGGAGGCCATAAAGGACATTATTTCTGCTAGCATCGACAACACCGAGGTGGTCTCTGTTGCAGGGACAGAAATGAGTATGCGTCTACCAAAAACGTCAACATCAAAATTCCCCAGCCTATTTGCGACTTTAGAAGAGGTATCCGTTACTCTCCAGATAGATTCTTTTGGTATTGAAACGACAACTCTCGAAGAAGTGTTTTTGCGCATCGTGAATGAGGACTTAGAGAATTTAATACGAGACCCTGAGGGCTCATCAAAGTCCATTGGTTCTGATTTTGTAACGAACCAAGCGAATATTGCCAAGCTTAATGAGCGAGATAGAAAGAGGTTTCCTTTGCCTGAATCAGCACTGAAGTTACTGCTCACCAGGGGAACTTCGGATCAATCTGTTCGTTTTTATTCGGTTTGCGGCCAGATGCCGTTAATATTCCTCAAACGCGTCAGGCAATTAGGCCGTTCAACCGGCCAAGTGTTTTTCTGTGTTATTGTGCCGATTATCTTCGCAATTATCGCGGCATTAACGTTGTCAAAGATGCCTCATGACCTGATTACGGATATGTCATCGTCATTCTACTTAAGTGGTGCCACCTACAACACCATGTACGACACACCTGTGGCCTATTCAAGTGCAGCATGCGATGATATTGTGTGCACGAATATCTATGAACAACAAGCCAACGGCTCTTGTATCACAAACACCGTCTATACAGGAAATTCTTTTTATGATGCTTATTTTTATGTGAACAATCAAACGTCATCACAACAGAGCTCCACGGCGATTGTAGTCGACAATTACAACAACTTCACTGTGCTTTACAACGCTACATGGGGGTATAATCTACCGAGTGTAATACGGGCCCTTAATAATGACGCCGTTAGTAATGCCACCTCAGGCAAGTTGCGACTTAGTGTCGCTACCGGATACCTTCCTGCATTCCTGGGCTTAGGGCAACTGTTAAAAGCCATTGCATTCTCGTTGATTTTCTCGCTTATGATTGGATCTCTGGGGGCAGGCATAGCCGTTGTCTTAGGAAGCGAGAAAGTGCAGCTAGTAAAGCATCTACAATTGACCTCAGGAATGCATAAACTATCATACTGGGCAACAAATTTTATCTTTGATTATGCTATTTTTATTGCCCACGGTGTTGTGCTCGGTATAGCACTGACAAGTGCGTGTGATAACTACAGAGTTCATGGTTATAATAACGGATTCATTCAAGTTATTGGAATCATGCTACTTTTTGCACCTGCAGCTGTTTTGCGCTTCCATGTCCTTTCCTTCGTCATTACTGACGTCAAGGTAGCGCAGTCCTTTTTCTTCTACGGAGGTCTTGGTATTATGCTTTTTTGGAACGTGGTTGCATATTTCATTGTGTCATCTACCTCCGTCAAAGGTAATCTCAACAATCCGTTAATGATACAATGCATATACACCTTATCTGTCATCGATCCTACGTTCGGGGCAAGCATGTTGTTTCTAATGCAAAACAACTATCTAGGTGTGATGGAAGTGACATCATCGAAGTCTGCCTTGGCAAGCGTAGGAAGCTATATAATTATGGCGTTTGTGGTGAATTGGATAGCTATGGGCTTTATCATTTTTGCGCAGGAGTCTGGTTTACTTCGATACATTTTCTTTACAATGAAAGCGTTAAGTGCGAGGAAACAGCGGGATGTAGAGGCTGGTATTGAGTTGAATACACTATATGACGTTGCACTTACCTCTAATGACGATAGTCCTGATAGCGGCAGATACGCTTCAAGACTTCCTGATGCAGATGTAGCTGCAGAGAACACTAGAGTCGCCAATCTAACCCACCAAGGTATCAATAAGGACGAAAGTACGATTTTAATGCACGATTTAAGGAAGGTATATTTCGCTCAAACGTCTGCGCAAAAGGACAAAATAGCCGTTCGTAATATGAATCTTTGTATTAAGAAAGGCGAGAGTTTTGGTTTATTGGGTGCAAATGGAGCCGGAAAGACCACTACACTTAAGATTGTCTCGGGTCTCGAGGATCCAAGCGAGGGATATGCATACGTCAATGGATTCAATGCGGTGACGAGCCGCACGAAGGCACAGAGATCTATGGGTGTTTGTCCTCAATTTGATACTCTTATTGAGCACTTAACCGTCCGTGAAAATCTCTTATATTTTGCTCGATTGAAGGGAATCTCATTTTTTGATGTCCCGTATGTGGTCGAAGAGTACATGTCTGCCCTGAAGATTAAAATATACGAGAATAAAGCGATCATTAATTTGTCTGGAGGTAACAGGCGTAAAGTGTCGTTGGCTATTGCACTTATTGGTGCTCCTCCTACTATCTACCTCGATGAACCATCAACAGGGCTTGATCCCCTTGCATCGCGTTTAATGTGGCGATTACTGAGCAATATCCGAGCAGCAGGGTGCAGTGCGATGATTCTAACGACACACAATATGTTGGAATGTGAAGCCACCTGCACCCGTGTGGGAATCATGAAGAATGGAGAGCTAGTGTGCCTAGGCGACACCCAACATCTTCGATCTACGCATGGCTCGGGGTACCTATTGGAGGTGCGGGTGTCATCCTTCGATCAGATCACTGCATGCAAGGCATTTATCGAGGAAACATTTCCTAATGCAACTATGTGCGATGAACATGTTACTATGTTGAATTACGAAATTCCAAAAGTAAATGTTGCAAAGCTCTCGACCGTTTTCAATATTCTTGAATCCAACAAGCAAAGGTAAGTTCACATCATCATTATTATTCATATTTTCATTTATTTAATTGCAATTCAACGATTTAGACTCGGTATAGCCGATTATGTGCTATCACAAAGCTCCCTTGAACAGGTATTTTTGAAAAAAATCCGTTGTAACCACGTGGAGGAAGATGAAAGTAGTATCGTGAAGGTCCAACCAACTCGCAACGACTATATAATTGCGTATCTTTCACTATTTTTTGCGTTCTTTGTGCCCGGTCTACACAGATTTGTTCTCGGGGAAACGTATAGCGGCATTTTCTACCTGTTTACACTCAACGAGCTTCTGTTAGGATGGCTTGTAGACTTTTTTCGTCTTCCTTGGATCTTGGAGAGATCCGTTACGAAGTTCGGTCATCTCACTTGCTGTGCCTGTTGTGCCGCTAAACCTTACATCGAAGGTGCTGCAGCAAGTCGCACCGCTTGTTGCAAGTGTTGGTGCACGGAGAGTCTAAATGAAGATGATATTAAAAATATTAAAAATGTCAATCCGACAATTTGCGATTACTTAACGACGTACGTCACTTTTTTATTTGCGATAATCGTCCCGGGACTGCATAGATTCACCCTCGGGGACTACGGCATGGGATGGCTCTACCTCTTCACGTTTAATGGAATGACAATTGGATGGCTAGTCGACTTGTTCTATCTAAACTGGCTTATTAAGAGGTCTATTTACAAAAGAGGTCGCGTTTGCTGCGGGCCTTGTAACAGGAAATGAAACAGGCGACGCAGACCTACTGTATAATATTTGTTTTGTGTTTATTTGTAATTATTAGGTATATACCATTACATAAAGCGAACCTTTCGTTAAATGAAGTGATCGTACATCATAATCACAAACCCAGAATACAATATCGCGTTCAATTGAGCGATTTTTCTGTTGCAAAGTTATGATGAAAGTGCTGTAAGTAAGATTCACTTAGTGTACCGGTACACTGCGACGGTGGTCATCACGGTCATTGATGCTAAAAATACATACGTGCAAGTAGCAATGCCCGCAAATAAGCACATAAGGAGAGTGTTTGATGTCATAATAACTTGCAAGACCATTTTACGTACCGTCGTGACTTCAACTTACACCGGCCCGCTAGTACACATCTTTGGGGGTACTACTACTGTACTACTACTAGTAGTAGTAGTACTAGAGTAGTAGTAGTAGTACTAGAGTAGTAGTAGTAGTAGTACTAGAGTAGTAGTAGTACCGTACTACCTACCGCACCGTAATAAGAAATGAGTAATTCGCAGAAGAATGACAACAAACCTGTGACTAAGGAAGAGGAAGATTTCATAGAAGCAGCGAAGAATGGCAATATTGATTTGTTGCGTACGTACTTCAGAGGTAATATTTGTCATGTTGATTGTACGGATAAGGATGGCAATACGGCGTTAATATTTGCTTGTGCCAAAGGATTCAAAGATATTTTTGATCTACTAGTTGCTCATAAATGTGATGTAAATATTCGAAATCGCCATGGCAGTAATGCATTTTTTGTGGCTTGTAATCATAGCAGGCTTGAAATCATTGTCTGCCTTATTAACCTTGGCTTTGATGTGAATACCGAGACTAGTAATGGATATAATGCATTATACATGGCCTGTGAATCAGGTCGCACAGAAGTAGTTCGAATACTATGCAATCATCAATGTAAAATTTCTTCGGATACTTTCTTTCAAGCATGTTATAGTGGTTATACCGAAATATTTAACTTGTTGCTGACAGCAGGATTTAATCCACTTTCTGATGGCAGACAAGGTAGCAATTATACAATTATTGCGTGTATGAGAGGTCATTTAAAGATTGCAGAGGCGCTTATAGCATGCAATTGTGATATTACTGCTACCAATGAAGGCTGTGATGGTGAAACTTGCCTTGTGATGGCGTGTCGCGGTAATTATGTTGAACTCGTTAAGTTACTATTGGCTCATAACTGTAATGTTAACGCTAGAAATGAATCAGGAAGACTGGGTTTCACTGGTTTAATGCATGCATGCCGTAATGGCAATGTCGAAATGGTTAAACTTTTAATGGAAAAAGATTGCGCATTAGATGTCAAATGTAATAATAATGGTTTTACCAGTTTAATATATGCAGTTAGTAGTCGTAACATTGAAATTATTAATAGTTTGCTTAATAAAGGTTGTGATATAAATGCCAAAGCTAATAGCGGTTCAACTGCTTTGATGCAAGCGTGTGCGGCCACTTCAATGTCTGGTATCGTAGAAGTAGTTAAAGTTTTGTTAGCCAACCATTGTGACATACACATCCAAAACAACAAGGGGCTCACTGCTCTTATGATGGCATTTAGTAATTGCGGTCAATATTCAATCGACCCACTAACAAATCAACAGTCTTATGAGCATATGACCATCTCAAAATTATTGCTTAATGCTGGCGGCGATTACACGAAAGTGTGTAACGGTAAAGCGGCGTTAGATATGATAAACACTCCCGACGCGCGGGAAGAAATTCAGCAATTTATCAATTTCCCACCCGAGATTAAAAAATGTTATCTGCGGCTGCCGCGACTGTATCATTCAATGTACCACAACAAACATACTCTGACGAAAACCGTCGGTAGAAGAAGTTGGAGCGCAAAATGCGACGTTTGCCGACAATATGGTTCCGTGTACTGCTGTGCCGACTGTAATATCGACGTGTGCGTTGAGTGTATCCACAAGGAAGAGTCCAATGCTATTGTTAGCACAGCCACCAGCGCTGTAACGGAAATGTTTTCAAAGGAAATGATTGAAGAGAACGAAGAAGATATTGCGGATATCAAAGAGCTGCTTATAAAAATTGGATTATCTAAAAAAGCGTCCAAGAAATACGCGGAAATACTTGTAATCAAATGTGAAATAGGTTCGGAAACCCTCTTTTGCCGTAAATTAGGTAGCAATATGACGCAGTACGTCACTACCCTCAACATCACTAACGACGAACAAGAATTAATACGGGATTATTTAAGTAGCAGGCAAAATTCTAATTTGTCTTCACCATTAGAAAATGTGTCGCTTCCTTCATCGGAAGGTTATTACTCAGCGCACTCGTCATCGCCACGTTCTCCTTCATCACCAAGTTGTGCTGTTATAGACTGGAATGAGTTAGAATACCTAGAATTCATTGGTAGAGGTGCTTACAGTATGGTGTTGAAGGCGAAATACCGGCGGTGTTTCGTTGCCGTGAAGATTCTAACCGTATGTACTTCGTCCGAAGCGTTGCATAAACTAGCTATTGATGAAATCATGACCATTCATAATGCCGAGAGTAAGGTGCATAATCGGGATACTATTGTTCACGCGATAGGCATATGCCAGGGTGTCTTGCCACCTATATTATCAAATAAATTTAATATCAATATTGCCCAAGGATATGGTATAGTCCTGCAGTATGAAGGAGGGGGTAGTGTGGAGTCTCTGTTGTACCCACCATCAAGCACACCAAAGAAGCTTATCCCATTGCAAGAAAGGATACGATTACTGATGCAAATAGCTAGCGGACTAGATGAGTTACACTCCGCAGGTATACTCCACGGTGATATCAAGCCTGGTAATATATTGTTATCTGAACATACACCTCCATTTGCTCGCCTAGCAGACTTTGGCCACGCAGAAGTAAAGGAGCAAGATACGAATGTCGATTCTGTGCTATTTCAAACTGTGTCTACTCACAGAAAAGGGACGCCTATTTACACCGCACCCGAGTGTCTACCATCCCACTCGTCAGCGACTATTGCTCGCATAACTCGTCGCACTGATATATATTCCTTTGCAATCTTGGCATGGGAGGTACTCAATAAGAATAATCGACGGCCACTAGATCAATATAAAGACGACTATACTCTTATACATAACGTCGCTGTCCTGGGCAACAGACCAGACTTGAATGAGTTGATATGTGATGTGCCACCAGCAGTGCGCGACATGATACAACAATGTTGGGATAAGGATCGAGCCAAGCGTCTATCAGCATTACAGTGCTATAACACGCTCGAGCTAGCATATAACATACTGTCACAAGCCAAATTCGACATCTTCTTCAGTCATCCCTGGAAGAACAAGAATGTGTTGAGACATGTTAAGAAGTATCTAAACAGTCACGGATACCGAGTGTGGTACGACGAGAATGATATTGGTTGGGACCTATCTAGGAGTATGCAAGAAGGCATTGAGAGCAGTCAAATCGTACTCGTTTGCTTGAATAAAGCATATGAAAGTAGTAAGAATTGCATGTTTGAGCTGATCGAATCGTGTAAAATCAGCAAGAAGATAGTGACGCTAGTCACGGAACCCGAGCCATTTGCATGGGCAGGCACCAACACTACACATGGCAATGCCAAGGATTTGTGCCAATTATCGACCAAAATGTTTATTGACATTGGAAGGCTATGTGCAAAACCGGGGTGGCCCGCGGAGAACGACCCTGAAGATACTCCAGTGCCCGTTGAATTACTAGATGAGTTGAGAGATAAGGTTGCGGATTTGATACGGCTGATACAAGGTGATCCGTTATTTTGTATGCCATCTTTGTAGTGTTAAAATATGTATGTGCATGTGTTATTACTAGATTCTCTTACATACCCTCTTGAAAAACTATGCCATCATGGCAACTCCATTACCATCATGCAATGGGAATACGGCGTGGGATGGTTCTACCTTTTCAAAAGCGGTCGCGTTTGCTGCGGGCCTTGTAACAAGAAATGAACCAGGCGACGCAGACCTACTGTATATTATTTGTCAATATGTTAATAACGATATTATCGTACCAGGTGCACCGGTACACTAGTGTACCGGTAGAAAAAACAAAGGTTCGTTTCCATGTTCATGTTTTTTCTAGGATATAAGATGTTCGCGCTGTTGTTGCTGTGTTTGTTGTCGCTGCAGCAAGCTCGCCCGACCCCGCTGCTGGTCGATGTAGAGTGGGTTCTGCAGGGCTACGAAATTAATTTCAGCGGTTTTTTGGTCGAAACTTTAGGATATTTACAAGGCATGAAAGAGAAATTTCCAGGCTTTCGAATCACCCAATCCTCCTTTAAGCAGACGCTATCAGACCTCCCTCACCCAGAAATGGACTTGTTTGTGCAGAAAATGTTCACCAAAGAGGGTACTTTGATGGATTGGGCGTACAGTAGAAATGTGTCAACAATTACGGAGACTACATCTGTTCCCGTATTTGCCTATGATATTGTGAATACGGTTGATACTACAAACGAAAACATAAACATATGTCATAATATAATAGATAGTAATACTTATGAAGAAGAAGTTGTTTCAAGTAGTGATAATGTGATACAAAAATCATTTGACCATGGTATACATAGAAATACAGCAATAATTGGTGGTAATTTAGGTAAGTCATATGTTCCATCAGCATTATCTGCTCATGATTGTTGTCAAGCTTGCTACAACTATCCACTATGTGTTGCATGGACATTTAATAGCACTCTTAATTCTGATTATTATAATGATGGCATTAGTGGATGCCAATTAAAAGGAATATTAAAATCAATCAAGAATGTAACCACTGACATGCAATCGACATCTGGCAATATCGGTCGAATCGCTGTCCCTAAAGTAAATATATTTCACGGAACTACGTGTTACTACCAAAATGTAACCTATGTACCAACCGACCCCAACGTAATCTCCATTGGTCGGTACATGGTTGAGAGACATAATTTTTATAATGCATTCAATCAAGATGAAATCGCCGTTTCCTACTGCTCTGGTATCGTCGAGGAAATATGGGTGCCTACCGAGTGGCACAAATCCATATTCATAAATGGGTTGAAGAAGTTTGGAATACCAAATAAGAGTATCGTAGTAATACCCGAAGCAGTTGATACTGACCTATTCGACCCGTCCTTTAATTTCCACGCACCTCGCAACAACGGAACCATGTTTCATTTTCTGTCCATATTCAAATGGGAGTATCGTAAAGGATGGGACCTTCTACTACAGGCTTATTGGGATTCGTTCACTGTCACCGACCGGGTTGTACTAAGACTCAAGACGTACGTCCCTAAATGGAACTCGGGCAACAAGAATATAACGAATCTTATCGAGATATTTGCGAAGGAAAAGTATAATAAAACGTTGATTGAACTACCACCTGTTCTCATCGAGCATGGAGAGAGTGCAAGTAGAGTTGAAGTGCGCAATCTGCTATCGTCAGTGGATTGCTTCGTGTTGCCTACTAGAGGCGAAGGATGGGGACTTCCTATTGCCGAAGCTATGGCCATGCAATTACCTGTCATTGTTACTAATTTTTCAGGGCCAACAGCTTACGCAAATGACGAAAATTCATATTTAATTCCGGTGGCAAAGGAGTACGACAG
>JACCDO011208032.1_pt1 | contig 12115 bp, 10 predicted proteins | sample 7446101 | NCBI WGS metagenome assembly JACCDO01 (sample SAMN15323440, study PRJNA562643) | freshwater metagenome | isolation source: river surface water | place: USA:Blue River Watershed | collected 2017-08-16 | reverse complement strand
TAAAAGACATTTCTATATCAAGCTGAGTAAATTCTGGTTGACGATCGGCGCGGAAGTCTTCATCACGAAAGCAGCGCGCGATTTGGTAATAGCGTTCCATGCCAGCAACCATCAAGAGTTGCTTAAACAATTGCGGAGATTGTGGGAGCGCATACCAACTCCCCGGTTGCAGGCGAACCGGAACTAAGAAGTCACGCGCACCTTCGGGAGTACTACGAGTTAGATAAGGTGTTTCGATCTCTAAGAAATCAAGATCTTCCATAACTCGACGAATGGTGGAAGTCACCTTAGAACGCAAACGCAGATTTGCTGCTGGCTTTTCGCGACGCAAGTCCAAGTAACGATACTTAAGACGTACCTCCTCAGAAATCTCTGCATCGTTTCCGCTATCAACAGGAAATGGAAGCGCTGCGCTCTCGCTCAGAACAATGATTTCATCGCCCATCACTTCAATTGCGCCGGTTGGGTTAGAAGAATTTGCATTACCTTCCGGGCGCAGAACTACCTCGCCCTTAATCTGCAGACACCATTCGGCGCGAAGAGCTCCTGCTAGCGTCTCATCACGAATAACAACCTGAACTGAACCTGTTGCATCACGTAGGTCAATAAAGGCAACTCCACCATGATCACGGCGGCGTGCCACCCATCCGGCCAGGCTAACTGTCTGACCAGCATCGCTTGCGCGTAGCGCGCCAGCATCGTGAGTACGTAACATTTAAAAAGCCACCTTTAAGAATTGAATAGCGTTAATCAGAGGCCCTCGAGTAGAACGCTCTGTAATTGATCAATCTTAACCGATCTCGTACTGCCATCGCTCATGCGTTTGAGTTCCACGCTGCCTGACGCAAGTTCGCTATCGCCCAAGACGATTACAAAACGAGATCCGCTCTTATCTGCCGCCTTCATTGCTCCCTTTAAGGCCCGATCGCCAAAAGCTATCTCGGTACGAATACCTGCACCACGTAATTTTGCGGCGATAGTTAGCGCTGCGCTCTTCTGGCTTTCGCCAAGAGGAATTATGAAAAGATCTGATGAGAATTGATTTTCTTTTAGAACGCCTTCTGCTTGTGCAGCAAGTAGGGCGCGATCAACACCAAGACCAAAACCGATTCCAGATAGCGCCTGCCCCCCAAGAATCTCCATTAGGCCGTCATATCTTCCACCACCACCGATTCCAGATTGAGCGCCAAGATCTTCATGAATAAATTCAAACGTAGTTCCGGTGTAGTAATCCAAACCGCGCACCATTCGAGGATTTACAACATACTGAATTCCAAGTTGATCAAGGTAGCCCTTAACCGCTTTAAAGTTCTGCGCAGATTCTTCCGATAGATAATCAAGAAGCAAAGGAGCATTTGCCATCGCAACCTTCATCTCTGGACGTTTATCGTCAAATAAACGAAGCGGATTGATGGCAGCGCGTGAGGCAGTAGCTTCATCGAGATCAAGCGCTGAAATGAATTTAAGTAAATCAATGCGATGAGAAGCGCGCGACTTTGCATCTCCAAGAGAGGTAATCTCCAATCGATAATTCTTTAACCCCAATGATTTGAACCCTTGATCAGCGATGGCAATAACTTCAGCATCTACTGCTGGATCATCCAAACCGATAGCCTCGATTCCGACTTGATAGAATTGTCGATAGCGCCCGGCTTGTGGGCGCTCGGCTCGGAAGAAAGCACCGGAATACCAAACTTTAACCGGAAGTTGTCCGCGATCTAGCCCCTTCTCGATCACTGCACGCATTACACCGGCAGTACCTTCAGGGCGAAGAGTTATAGAACGTCCACCGCGATCTTCAAAGGTGTACATCTCCTTCGAAACAACATCAGTTGATTCGCCAACTCCGCGAGAGAATAGAGAAGTATCTTCAAAGACTGGTAGCTCAATCAATTGATAGCCAGCTAATTTGGCTGGAGCGATGAGAGATTCACGGACCCACTCGAAGGCAGCAGAAAGCGGGGGTGCGTATTCGCTAACCCCTTTAGGCGCTTGGATCTTCTCGTACTTCATGGGCGTAATTCTTTCAGATATGGATTATTTTTTCGCTCGAATTTAATTGTTGTCTCAGGTCCATGTCCTGGGAGAACTCGTAGATCATCATTGAGCGTTAGTACTCGCGTCTTCAAGGTCTTCTGCATCGCATCATGTGAGCCAGAGGGTAGATCGGTGCGACCGATAGACCCAGCAAAGAGAACGTCACCGGAGAGCAATAACTCATCATTTATCGTAAACATAACGCTGCCCCTGGTATGTCCTGGTGAATGGATCGCAGTGATTTTCATATCAAGTAGTTCGATCTCATCACCATGTCGAAGATTCTTGACATCTTTTGGCTCTTCGAAATTCATGGCGTTTAAGGTGGCGATAAATTCTGCACCGTGAGCACCTTGTGGCTTTAAAAGCAGCTCTCTATCTTCACTGTGAATGTAAGAGGAAATGCCATAACCATCAGCCAGCGACTTTACCGAAAAGGTATGGTCGAGATGACCGTGGGTTATAAGGGATGCAACTGGCTTCAATCCATATTCAGCAATTACCGAAGAAACCTCGTGGGAGATATCCGGCATTCCTGGATCAACGATTATGCATTCTTGGCCAGGGGCGGAAGCGATAACCCAACAATTGGTTGCAAACATAGGGGCCACGACAGAGGTAGTAAACATCGCCTCACCCCTTTATCCCGCGCAAAATAAGCGCGAACTTTCCCCGATAAGTAAGACAGGGTACCTTTTATCTCCGCAAGACCTCATCTGCACACTCAAACAACGAAGGCTAAAACGCCGACGCGCTGAAAGGGAAGAACCATGACCGAACAAATTAATCCAGGATCAATCAACGTCACACCGGCAAATGCAAGTGCGGCATCAGCGCTTATCGGTGATCCATCTAAGTTTGGTCGAGTTGCAGAAGATGGCACTGTATATGTGCGAACAGCGGATGGCGAGAAAGCAGTCGGTTCATACCCAGGAAAGACTGCAGAAGAAGCGTTGCAGTATTTTGTTAGAAAATTTGAAGCGCTTGCATCTGAAGTTGCCCTAACGGCAGCGCGAATCACAAGTGGTGCGATGGTTCCAGATGATGCATACGAGGCTGTCAAGAAATTACGGCTCCAGGTTCGCGAATTAAATGGCGTTGGCGATTTAGCCGCACTTGCTCTATCCGTTGAACAGATCGAACCCCTAATTGAAGGACATCGCGAGGCATACGAAGCCAAGAAAGTTGCTGAAGCTGCTGCTAAAGCTGCCCGACGTGAACAAGTTTTGGTTGAAAAAGAAAAGATTGTTGCAGAAGCAGAATCCCTAGCCTTATCTGAGAACTGGAAGGCAACGGGCGATCGACTAAAGGCGCTTCTTGAAGAATGGAAGTCTGCTCCCCGTTTGGATAAGAAAAGCGATGCCGATCTCTGGAAACGCTTTTCTGCCTCTAGAAATAAATTCGATAAGCGACGTCGAACACACTTCGCCAACCTAGAAGAGACAACCGCCAAGGTTTCAGCTACTAAAAAGGCCCTCGTCGAGCAGGCAGGAAAACTTGCTACCTCAACTGATTGGGTTGCAACGGCTCGCGCATTTAAATCTTTAATGGATCAATGGAAGGCTGCAGGACGTGGCAAGCCAAGCGAAGATGCCAAACTCTGGGCAAAGTTCAAAGCATCCCAAGATAAATTCTTTACTGCAAAGAGCGCTGATCTAGAAAAGCGTGAACTCTCGATGGTTGCTAACCTTGCTAAACGAGAAGAGCTAATCTCTCAAATCGAGGCGCTCATTCCATTTACTGATGTCAAAACAGCGAAAAACAGATTCCGTGAACTCTCCCGCTCTTGGGAAAAGATCGGAATCACCCATCGCGATAAACGTGCCGCACTCGATGCGCGCGTTGCCAAGGTTGAAGAAGCCATAAAGGCTGCCGAGGCTGAGATCTGGCGTAAGACGGATCCTGCTGCTAAAGCAAGAGCCGCTGACGTAGTTAAGCAACTCTCTGAATCCATAGCTAATTACGAGAAAGTTGCTGCCAAATCACAGGCGGCAGGCAATGCAAAGAAAGCGCAGGAGGCTTTGGACTCAGCGGCAGCGCGTAAGGTTTGGCTCGCTGAAGCCGAAAAATCTCTCGCCGAATTTAATTAAACTAAAAAGTTTAGTTTCGATAGACGTCATAGACGCCTTCAACAGCACGTACGGCAGCTAATACCGAATCTAAGTGCGTGGCATCGGCCATTTCAAAGGTAAATTTAGATATCGCTGTTCGATCCTTGGAAGTATTCACTGCTGCGCTGAGAATATTTACATGCTGCTCAGATAACGCCCGGGTTACATCAGCCAATAAGCGCGAGCGGTCTAAAGCCTCAACTTGAATGTTTACCAGGAAGACACTCGCCGCGCCATCTAGCCAACGAACCTTCGCAATGCGCTCTCCTTGATTGAGCTGTAAATCAGCGGCATTAATGCAATCTTCACGATGTACCGAAATCCCACTTCCCTTGGTAATAAACCCGATGATTGCATCGCCGGGGACTGGAGTACAACAGCGGGCCAACTTAACAAGCACATCCCCCACTCCTTCAACCTCAATTGCGCTACTTGAACGCCGAATCGAATGTGAACCAGTGGGAATCACATCTATCGTTGGTTCGGGATGCGAATCTTCAACTCCAAGTGAGACCACCAACTTTTCAATAATGGACGCTGCTGAGACATGTCCATCGCCGACCGCGCTGTAAAGAGCGGAAATATCTGGATAGCGAAGTTCATGTGCTAACTCGAGAAGTGAATGTCCAGCAAAGATTTTTTGTAACGGCAGACCCGCTTTGCGCATCTGCCGCGCAATTGATTCTCGACCGGCATCGATTGCTTCTTCGCGGCGTTCTTTACTGAAGTGGGCCTTAATTTTAGATCTGGCACGAGGTGACTTAACAAAATTCAACCAATCGCGAGATGGTCCTGCATTCTCGCTCTTATTTGTAACAATCTCTACAACATCACCATTTACGAGCCGTGTTTCCAGAGGAACGAGGCGACCATTAACCTTCGCACCAGCACATCTACTTCCAACATCGGTATGAACCGAGTAAGCAAAATCAACTGGCGTTGATCCCCCAGGTAATGCGATGACACTTCCTTTAGGGGTAAATACGAAAACTTCAGGACTTCCTAAATCAAAGCGGAGGGCCTCTAAAAACTCTGATGGATCTTCCGTCTCCTTCTGCCACTCGTGCAACTGACGAAGCCAGAGCATTTCCGGAGAAGAGTTATTTGACTCATTTCCTTGCTTGTATTTCCAGTGCGCGGCGATACCGAATTCAGCACGTGAATGCATTTCAAAAGTTCTGATCTGAATCTCGATAGCTTTGCCATTGGGTCCAATCACTGTTGTGTGAAGTGACTGATATAAGTTGAACTTTGGCATTGCTATGTAATCTTTAAACCGCCCCGGCACTGGCGACCACCGAGCGTGTATAGAACCCAAAACTGCGTAGCAATCTCTTACGTCGTTTACCAATACGCGGATGCCAACGAGGTCATAGATATCGTTGAAGTCACGACCGCGAACCACCATCTTCTGATACACGCTGAAGTAATGTTTTTTACGCCCAGTGACTGTCGCTGCAATTGAGTCGCGCTGCAAATCTTTTTGAACTAATTCAATAACTTCATGAGTTAGGGCATCACGAGATGGAGAACGCTCAGCCACTAATCGTGAAATCTCTTCAAACTTTTTTGGCTCTAGGACTTCGAAAGAGAGATCTTCCAATTCCCACTTGATCGCATTCATCCCTAGACGATGTGCTAGCGGCGCATAAATATCTAGAGTCTCTCGCGCTTTGCGTTCAGCGCTCTCAGAACTGACGAATTTCCAGGTTCGTGCATTGTGAAGACGATCTGCTAATTTGATAACGAGTACGCGGATATCGCGTGACATGGCGACGACCATTTTTCGAACCGTCTCGGCCTCAGCAGTAGGACCATAAGTTAATTTATCTAACTTAGTTACACCGTCTACTAGATTTGCGATCTCGTCACCGAAATCCGCACGTAATTGAGATAGCGAATAAGGCGTATCTTCTACCGTGTCATGCAGAAGCGATGCGATTATCGTTGTGTCATTTAAACCAAGTTCTGCCAAAATCTGAGAAACCGCGACCGGGTGAGTTATATATTCCTCACCAGATTTGCGAAGTTGTCCTGAGTGAGCGTTTTTGGCGACTTCAAAGGCCCGTTCAACATCAGAGAGCCGACTTGATGGATGGCTCTCCTTTAACGTTGCTAATAATGGTGCAACTAGAGCATTCAAAAGCTACGCCTTACTTGCGACCCTTGCGCTTTGGTTGGTTACGAGGACCTTTACCAGTACTTGGACGAATAGCTGGACGATCGCTCTTTACAGCAGTTGAAGCAGAAACAGGTTCTGCTCCCCCGCGTGCTGCAACTCGCTTAGCAAGTGCCTGCATCGCCGGCTCCTTCTCGCGCAATGAGGCAAGTAGTGGGGGTGCGATAAAGATTGAGGAATAGGTTCCTACTGCCAATCCGATAAAGAGAGCAAGAGATAGATCCTTGAGCGTTCCTGCTCCAAGTAGTCCTGCACCAACAAAGAGAATAGCGCCAACTGGAAGTAGGGCAATAAGTGAAGTATTGGCAGAACGAACGATTGTCTGATTTACAGCCAAGTTAGCTGCCTGGGAGAAGGTGACTTTTCCTACAGCAGCAACTGACTTTGTGTTCTCTCGAACCTTATCGAAGACTACGACTGTGTCATAGAGCGAATAACCGAGAATTGTTAAGAAACCAATGACCGTTGCTGGCGTGACATCAAATCCAACAAGTGCATAAATCCCAACGGTAATAAACACATCGTGAACAACTGCAACGATTGCCGAGATCGCCATCTTTGGTTCGAAGATCATCGTTAAAAAGATCATGATTACGATCAAAAATGCGATGAGGCCATAAAGAGCCTTTTTCGTAATCTCTTTACCCCAAGAAGGACCAACTAGCTGAGTATCGATTGATTCGATTGGCACGTTGAAGGCCACTGAGAGGGATGATTCGACTGCAGCTGATTGAGCTGCTGATAAAGCACCTGTTTGAATCTTTATCTTATCGTCACCGATTTTTTGAACGATTATTTCGCCTGGTAAATCTACCGGTGCCATCGCATCTCGAGCTTGCTGAACAGTAGTACCCGTTTTGTTAACGGTGTATGAAGAGCCGCCCTTGAATTCAATTCCTAGATGCAACCCTTGGATAAAGAGAGCACCTATTGACAGCAGAATGAATACTGCAGATATGGAGTACCAACGGCGCCGATTGCCTACGATATTAAATGAAGTCTCTCCTGAATAAAGCCGACCACCAAGACCTGAAAGTTTTGTCATGGCTTATGCCTCCAATACTGAATCAGATGTTGTTTGGACAGATCTATTTGATTTCATGCCGATGCTTCTTGGCGATAGGCCCGAGAATCGATGGCCGGATGAGAAGAACTTCATTCCTGCTAGAAGAGTAACCATCGGCTTGGTGAAGAAGAAGACGATAATCAAATCGACAAGCGTAGTAAGTCCCAACGTGAAAGCGAACCCACGAACTCCGCCGACTGCGAAGAAGTAGAGCAGCGCTGCAGCGATCAATGAAACCGCATCTGCCACCAAGATAGTGTGGCGCGCTTTTGCCCATCCGCTTTCGACTGCCGAGCGAATAGAGCGACCTTCACGAACTTCATCGCGAATACGTTCAAAGAAGACGATAAACGAGTCTGCAGTTACACCGATTGCCGTAATTGCACCCGCAATGCCTGCCAGCGTAAGCGTAAAGCCAATCGTTTCACCAAGGACAAGGAATAGTAGGTAAACAATCGCCGCTGCAATTGCAAGTGAACCTACAACCACTATTCCAAGACCACGGTAGTAAAGCAGCGAGTAGATAAGAACCAAGCCCAGACCAAGTGCTCCAGCCAGCAACCCGGCACTTAGCTGATCGGCTCCTAACGTTGGAGAAACTTGTTGAACTTCGCCGCGATCGAATGCCAGCGGCAGCGCACCGTACTTGAGAACATTTGCAAGATCTTGAGCTTCTAATTGTGAGAAGGAACCGGTGATCTGTGCATTACCTGATGGAATCGCTTCGTTAATGCGAGGGGCCGAAACAACTAAACCGTCAAGAACAATAGCTACTTGATTAAGCGGTGATTGCAAAGAAGTGACGCGATTCGTTAAAGCGCCAAATGCCTTTGTGCCTTCGCCATCAAAAGTTAGTGAAACAAACCACGCTAAACCTTGTGATGGGTCATATCCTGCCTCGGCAGATGAAACTTGTGTTCCAAGTACTTCTGCAGGAGCGAGAATGTACTTAACTCCCCCATCGCGTGAACAAGAAACGATTGTTTCTGCTGGACTATCTGCGCCAGTTCCCTCGCGGTTGGCTGGGTTCGTACAATCAAGTGCTGCGTACTTTGCATTTAGCTCTGGGCTCACTCCTGCTGCGGGCGTTGCCGCAGTTGAAGTATCGGCAGGTGTTGGCGCACCAGAACCTTCTGCCAAAACTTGGCGGAAGCGAAGCTCTGCTGTTTGACCGACTAGATCAACGACGCGACGTCCGCTATCTCCTGGAACATTGATAACAATCTGGCGGTTTGTTCCGCTACCTTGCGCGGTAACTTCGCTTTCAGCCACACCGACTGAGTCAACTCGTTGGCGAATAATTGAAACAGCCTGATCAATCGCCTCGGAAGTAATCTTGTTAGCATCATTTGATGCGCGCGGTTGCAACGTGACGCTAGTTCCCCCACGCAGATCGAGGCCCAACCGAACTGATGAAACGCCTTGGATAAAGGTCGTAGCGAGCAGACCAAAGATAAATAGGGCCAGGATTAGGAGGGCGCGCCCTGGGCGGGCAGAACTCTTCACATTTTTAGTAGGTGTGGACATAAGAGCAGAGTCTAGGCGTTAGGCGCAGGCGTGTCGAAAAGGGTTGCAGTTCCAGCAGGTGGCGTTCGTCCCAAATGGCGCCAGCCGAGTTCAGTTGCTATTCGACCTCGCGGAGTTCGAGCCATAAAACCATTTCGAACTAGGAATGGCTCGGCAACTGCTTCGACTGTTTCCGTCTCTTCGCCGACTGCGATTGCCAGAGTCGAAAGACCAACCGGCCCCCCATTGAAGCGTTCGATCAGTGCAGTAAGAACAGAGCGATCTAAACGATCCAATCCTTTCTCATCGACCTCATAAATTTCCAGAGCTACCATTGCATCGGAATGAGTCAGTAAATTTGCAGCCTTGGCATTAGCGCCGCCACTTGAACGAACCTGAGCATAATCGCGAACTCTACGAAGTAAACGGTTTGCGATACGAGGGGTTCCGCGCGATCTCCCGGCGATTTCTACAACCGCTGCCTCATCGATACTAAGTTGTAATAAGGCAGCGCTGCGTCTGATTACTTCAGCAAGTTCTGAACTTTCATAAAAATCTAGCTGTGCAGTGAATCCGAAACGATCTCGCAGAGGGCTAGGTAACAAACCAGCGCGTGTTGTTGCACCTACCAATGTAAATCGCGGAAGTTGCAATGGAATAGCAGTTGCTCCCGGACCCTTTCCAACAACCACATCAACTCGGAAATCTTCCATTGCCAAATAGAGAAGTTCTTCTGCAGGTCTTGGCAAGCGGTGAATCTCATCTAAGAAAAGAATCTCTCCTTCAACAAGTGAGGATAAAATTGCGGCGAGGTCACCCGCATGGGTAATTGCAGGTCCGCTGGTTATGCGTATTGGTGTCTGCATCTCACTTGCCAAAATCAAAGCCAACGTAGTCTTTCCTAAACCTGGCGGACCGCTTAACAATATGTGGTCAGCGGCAGATCCACGTGAACGTGCTGCTGATAACAAAACATCTATCTGATCCCGTACACGGTGCTGGCCAATAAAGTCATCAAGAGTTTTAGGCCGCAGCGCATGCTCGGCTGTTGAATCTTCTTGCGAAAACTCTGGCGCAACTAGGCGATTCTCGTTCATATCACTTTCCACTTTAGCGACCGCCTTGAGAAAGCGCGCGCTTTAGTAAATCGGATAGTTCAAGGTTCTGCGCATCTATTCCCTCTTCACCTAATCGCGCTATTACTTGGGATATCGCCACATCTGAATCCTTTGCGGTAAATCCAAGTGAAACCAATGCGCTTGTTAGCTGTTCACGCCAAGCCGGTTGATGGCGTTCGCTCTTTGATGAAGCGCCAAAATCGGTTAACTTGCCCTTTAGCTCAAGAATCAAGCGCTGTGCACCCTTGCGACCGATACCTGGAACTTTCTCAATTGCCGAAATGTCTTCTTGCGAAATTGCTAACGCAAGTTGCGAAGGAGAAAGCGCTGACACTATGGAGAGCGCAACCTTTGGACCTATCCCACTTACTGTCTGAACCAGTTCAAAAAGGACTCGTTCGCCATCTTCCAGAAATGCATAAAGAGTTAGTGAATCTTCGCGAACCACCAAAGTTGTAAACAACTGAACTTGCACGCCGATATTTAATTGGGCGGACGTCTTTGGAGTAATCGCAAGAGAGAGGCCGACTCCGCCAACTTCTACAATTACCTTATCGACTGCGATAGAACGAACTACTCCATTAACTAGTGAAATCACTTGGTAACCAACTTTGCCAAACGCGATTTTTCGGCGGCCAGCGCACTTGCAATCTTGGTATTTCCGCCACCTCTCCAGATATGACATATGGCAAGCGCCAAAGCATCCGTGCTATCAACAGGCTTAGGAATCTCTGTTAAAGAGAGTAAACGCTTTACCATTTCGGCAACCTGCACTTTATTTGCTCTGCCTGAGCCCGTAACCGCAGCCTTTACTTCGCTGGGAGTGTGCATTACAACTGGAATGCCGGCGCGTGCAGCAACCAGGAGCGCAATTCCTGCAGCCTGACCTGTTCCCATTACAGTCCGCACGTTATGTTGTGAAAAAACTCTCTCTACCGCGATTCGATCAGGTTTATATTTCTTGACCCAATTCGTGAACTCTTCCTCGAGTTGTAAGAGGCGTTGCTCAAGAGGGCTATCGCTTGGAGTCTTAATGACTCCAACGCTGAGTAATTTAAGTGCTGATCCAGGCAAGCCCTCAATAACTCCGATGCCGCAGCGCGTAAGGCCTGGGTCGATACCCAGAACTCTCAGCGTTGCTTGGCTCATAACTTCAAAGCCTATGTCCGAGTCCGCTAAGAGTTAGGAAAGGCTCGCCATAACCTCATCGGAGACATCAAAGTTGCTATACACATTCTGAACGTCATCTAACTCTTCGATGGCATCGATTAGTTCGAATACCTTAGTTGCGCCTTCGGCATCCAAAGGAATCGACATTGAGGGCAGGAATGATGAATCAGCAGATTCGTAATCAAGTCCAGAGTTCTGTAGCGCGGTGCGCACCGCAACTAAATCGCTAGCTTCGCAGACTACCTCAAAGGATTCGCCTAAATCGTTTACCTCTTCCGCTCCTGCTTCGAGTACTGATTCGAGAATCTTTTCTTCAGTCACCGAAGGTGCTTTCGCAATAATTATTACACCTTTGCGATTAAAGAGGTAGGAAACTGACCCAGGATCTGCCATCGAACCACCGTTGCGAGTAACAGCCACTCGAACTTCTGACGCTGCACGGTTTCGGTTATCAGATAAACATTCGATCATGATCGCTACGCCATTTGGGCCATAACCTTCGTACATAATCGTCTGCCAATCAGAACCGCCAGATTCAAGTCCAGCACCGCGCTTTACGGCGCGTTCGATGTTGTCGGCCGGCATGGAATTCTTCTTAGCCTTAGCAATTGCATCAAAGAGAGTTGGGTTTCCGTCAACATCTGGACCGCCGTTGCGCGCTGCAACTTCGATAGCCTTGATTAACTTCGCGAAGTTCTTTGCGCGACGGCTATCAATGATCGCTTTCTTATGCTTTGTCGTTGCCCATTTGGAATGGCCTGACATGAAAAAAACCTCAAACTTTCACTCTCGTTGAGCAGCGCTTCCTGGCCGCCTTATTCAATTCGCTTACTTTATCGCGCCAGTACAGACTTGATCAAAGAAGTAGCGATGCACGCGTAAATCACCAGTTAACTCAGGGTGGAACGGGGTTGCCAAGAGCCTGCCT
>JACCDO011405709.1_pt1 | contig 12116 bp, 12 predicted proteins | sample 7446101 | NCBI WGS metagenome assembly JACCDO01 (sample SAMN15323440, study PRJNA562643) | freshwater metagenome | isolation source: river surface water | place: USA:Blue River Watershed | collected 2017-08-16 | reverse complement strand
TTTTATTTTTATTTTTATTTTTATTTTTATTTTTATTTTTATTTTTATTTTTATTTTTATTTTATATAATAAAACATATACAATATATACAGAAAGTGGAACAAGTTAACGAAGTTGAAATTGATAATTAAATCATTTGAATTACCAGCATCCTTCTCCGCGCGCAAATGCGGACCTACTCACGGGAGTATATCCTTTACGTTCAGTGGAAATGGCATATGCGCGATAATCGCGCACTCCTTCAAATGAGTAATCAGCATCATCATCTTCATCATCATGATCATAATCATAATCATAATCATCTTGATCATCATAATCACTATCAATTCCATATATTTCATCTTCAATTTTTTGAAGAGAATTTCTCATACTCTCACTATCGAAATTGCGAACAAAATCGGTAGAAATAATATGTGTATATATAGTTTCAATAATGGTATTTTGAAGAGTAGATGAAGATGTTTTACCATCAAGTTTTAAACAAATAATATATAAATTATATATTAAAACACTAATATTTCGGGTAGAAATAGTAATGCTTTCTTTTGTTTGTTTAAAATATAATGAATTTGGTCCAATATCATTAGGAAAATCAATCATCGCAGAGCGTAGTTCATTTTCTTCTCTACATATATCGTCAACATTTGACAAAATATTTTTAAAAATATTTTTATTTTCTTTAAATAATGATTCGTCTAGAAAAATTCTAAGAACGTGAGTCATTATTTCACCAATTTGAGGAGTATTTAACATTTGTGTCGCGCTTTGGGTTGACATGATATTAATATCACACATAATAAAGAAGCCGGTTAAAGCACTTGTATTATAGAAATAAAAAAGTAAAAATAAAAACCCGTCATTTTTATTTATAATAAAAAAAAATAAGATAAAACACATAACGTAAATCTATTTAATCTCCTTTCATAAGTTCAACTGCGTATTTTTCACTAAGTTTGACAAATACAGTAAAATATTTCCAAATAATTTCCTTATTTACATCACTCATTTTATGAATCCATACATTTTTAATAATATCACGAAGTTTTGAACTATAATCATCTTTAATTGCTTCTTGTCCACCACCACTCAGAAAGAAATCTTCATTTTTAGTAAGAATTTGATCACGAAGGGGAAGAACATAAGTAACAAAACTTTCAATCACAAATTTATTATTTGCTCCTTTAATTAGTTTATACTTTTCAGCAAAAAGCATAATTTCTCTTTCTTCAGGATAAAGAGTGGAAATCTCTTCCACAAAACTGTCAAGTTGTTGAATAAATACAGTTCGAATTTGAGTTAGCGACGCCATTTTTATAAAATAGTATATTACTATATATTCTTTATCTATTTACTCTTTATATTCAAACGAAAATAAAAAATTATATTATTTTTTTTATAAATAATATAATTTGTTAAAAAAATAAGGATAATTTTACATTCTTCGGAGTGGTTGAGGCATACCCATATCGCGTTGATTTTTGAATGCTTCCATTTGTGAGTCAAATTGTGATTTTCTTGAATTTGATCTACTATCATTTCCTTCATAATTTTGATCTCTAAACATATTAGGATCAAAAGCGTTATTCATTTGGGGTTGTGAGTTATATTGATTTGGATTATATTGAGTAGAATTATATTGTGGTTCTTGACGTGAATCGGCGAAAGGATTTCCTTTAGAATTTTGGTTATAAGGTATTTGTAAATTTGCGTCATCAGTGCTGTATGCGACGGGTTTGATATCTCCTTTATTTTTCATACCATCATCTTCGGGTGTAATAATGCGGAAATTATTTAAATTTGTTAATACCGAATAACCATTTCGATCTGTTAATTTTTCATTTTCATGATCGTCAATAAAAGCAAAAGTACCAGATAAATTATTCATCATAAAAGAGTCCCACTCTTGTGGTTCTAATTGTTTAAAATTTTGTTCTTTTTGTTGTAATTTTTGTCGTTGTTCGTGTTGTTGATAACGGGGATCAGGATTATTTGTTCTTTGTACGGGTTGATGTGATCGTTCTTGACTGTGAATTCTATGTTTTACCCAATTAAAAAGATTTGTTCCACTAAAAACTTGGGGTTCACCGGTGGGTGAAGTAATAATTGCCGATGGGACAGATTTTATTTGTTTAGGTATGCGATAACGTTTATCATCGACACATATGATTAAAAATTGGTTCATTAATCGGGGAGATTTTTGAAGTAAATCGAAAAGTTTTGTACAATAGGGGCATGTTTTTTTATAAAATAAAATTTGTTGATTCATTGGATTGAAATAATATAATTCTATATCTTTTATATAATAAATCTTTATTTTTTTGACGCATAAAAAAATAGAAAGTATTAAAAATATTCTTTACTTTTTTACTTTATTTTTCTTCTCTTTATAAATTTGTATATAAATAATAATTTGTTAAAAAATAGAAAAAATAGAAATTTAAAAAAGAAGGAATATAAAAGATATTATCTTAATATAGATTATAAAGATTTTATATTTTTATAAAAATGGAGGAACTCTTTTTTAATAAAAGTATTGATAATAAAAATGGTCAAATTTTCATCTCTTTAATCAATGGTCTGCGTCGTACAATTATGTGTGATATTGATGTTTATAACATTGATGTAGAAAGTACAAAATTTTATGAAAACAATTGTGCTTTAGACAATGAATTTCTAAATAAGCGTCTTTCATTTATTCCTATTATTTCTGATTATGAGGATATTGTTTATGAAAATGTGCGTATTGAATGTAAAATCAAAAACAATAGTCAAGATATGAAAAGTGTGTATGTATCTGATTTTCAATTTAAGGATGATAAAGATAATGTAATTCAAAAGGAATTTTGTCGATTTCCGAATATTCTTTTTACAAAACTAAAACCGAATCAATCTATTTCTTTTGAAACACGTTTTAAGAAGAATAATTCTCAATATGGTGGAGCAAATTACAATGCTACTTGTCCTTGTGTTCACACTTTTGAAATTGATAATACTGCTCTTCAGGCAAAGATCAAAGAAGAAAATATGAGTGAAAGTGAAGCGAAATCATTTGTATTAGATGAAGCGGAAATATATTACAAAAAATCGGCAAATGGTACTCCGGGTGTATATCAATTTCATATTGAAAGTGTTGGACATTTAAATGCTAAAAATATTTATGAACTTGGAATTGAGAAATTAAAAGAGCGTATTATGATCGCGAAAAGTGAAATGAATTTGAAGAATAGTGAAAAAATTAGTATTATTAAAAATAAAAAGAGTGATGAAGTATTTGATGTTATTTTTATGGAAGAAAATGATACATTAGGAAATATTCTTTCTGAATATTTATCGATAGATGATGAAGTGAAATATGTTGGTTATCGTCTTATACATCCTCTTAAATATGAGATGCATATGAAGATTGTATTAAATAAAAATAATGATAAAGAGCATATTGCTAAAAAGTATATTGAAACAATGAATAAGATTCTTAAACTTATTGAAAATCTTTAATCTTTAATCTTTAATTTTTAATTTTTATTTTTTTATTATATAATTATTTCTTCAAATAGAATCTATTTTGAAGAAAATCTAAAAGATATATAGATAAATATGATAAATCATAGTGTAAAGATTAAAAGTAAAAATAAAACAAAAAGTAAGAGTAAAAGTATATTAAAAAGTAAGAGTAAAAGTATATTAAAAAGTAAGAGTAAAAGTATATTAAAAAGTAAGAGTAAAGTATTACTTTATAAAAAATTGTATAATGAAGTAAATAAATTAGAAGAAGATAAAAAGAAGATTGATTCTAAAATTATGAAACATGAAAAAATGAAATTATTAAAAGTAGTATGGATATTACCTCATTCAGATGAATCATATTTAAAAGTAAGAAATATAGTATTACAAAATATAGAAAAATTAGGTTTTTATGTTTCTTTTTATAAAAAGTATTTAGAAGAAGATGAAATAAAAGCACATATTGAAAATATGAAACGTAGTAAAAAAAGTGGTATTAACAGTAAAAGTAAAATTGAAATCAAAAATAAAATCTATAATGATTTTAATAAAGCAATATTAAAAGAAGAAGAAGAAATAAATTATTATTCGTTATATCCAAAATATAAAGAATTACAAAATACTGTAAAAGAATTGCTAACAAAAGATATACATACACAAAATAAATATTTACTTCAAAATGAATATTTACCATATAAAGATACTTCATTTTATGTTAAAAAAGATACATATATTTATAAAGGTGTTAAATATTTTTATTCAAAAAAAGATGAATTACCATTTTTTAAAAAAATAAAATACGGTTATTATGGTGATAAATATATTGCGTTAAAATATGCTGAAAGATATTCAGGTGGATTACAAGTGTATAAAGCAAAGAAAGAGTTAAAATTCTTTAATGTAACAAATGATAAAAATATTCAATATATTTTATCTTTAATTGATGAAAATAGTACAAAAAAGTTTTTTAAAAATATTACTTATAAATATTTTGCTCATTGTATTAAAATGAAATATGGTGTAAATATTAACAAATATGAACAAGCTTATTTATTAACATTATATTTAAATTATTATCCAGAATTATGGTTATCAAAAATGGAAGACAAAGATTATTTACCTATTACAGATTATACAGGATGGTATTTTGGACATGGTTTTATTGATCGTATATGTGTAGAAGGTATTATGAATTTAATAGGGAATGAATATGATGGAGCAACATCAATTGCGGGATATTATACACCATATATGGGACAAACGCAAAATGAAGTGATTATTTGGAATCAATATGAAAATTTAGAGCGAATAGAAAATGATGAATTAGATTCAATGACATTTCGAAAAACATTACCATTTGATACATCGAAAATAGTATTAAATGAAGATATTGCTAGTTTTAATAAAAATTTTAAATTTAATTTATTTTATCATAACCATTTTTTTACAAATAAAAAAATATTTGATGTACCTAAAAAAAATAATAGTAATCATTTAAAAATATTATCATTAAATGTAAATAATTTTGTATCGATTCATTTATTAGATCATTTTTCAAATATAACAAAATCTTTATTACAAATGTTAAAATTATATGATGTTGATATATGTTTTTTACAAGAATATTATAAAAGTGATAAAATCATAGATAAAGAATATCATATTATTCAAAATGTTAAACATAATGGTTTAGTTGTACTTTATAAAAAAACGATTGAATTAAAAAATATTTATTCTATAAAATTACATTATGATAAAGAATTAAAAAATCATCAATTTGCGTTATTTTTTGAATATAATAATCGCAAATTTTCTTTAACACAATTAGAAAATGGTAAAAGATTTACAAATCGTGATTATACTATTGTATTACCAAATGAATTTATAGAAATCGCAAATTTTAATTCAAATTTGCGTATTCAACAATTAGAAGATATATTAAAAGAGAATCCAGATGTAATTGTTGGAAGTATGAATTTTAATAAATATGATAAAGAATTGTTATTTATGTTAAAACATAAATATTATACAAATTTTGTAGATTATACATCTGTTCATGGAACACAAGTTGATTTTATTTTTTCAAAAAAAGAGTATTCATTTATCAAAACAATCAATTTTGCTTTTTCAGAACATTTACCCCTTTTTGCTATTGTATAATAAACATTTTTTAATTTACATGATTACTATTATTCACTAAAATGCTATTTTGAAGTAAAGATTGAATTTTGGGCATTTGATATATTTCTTTATACATATTTTTAGATTCAACATATACAGGATCGGGATCTTTTGAAAAGTGATTATAAATAATAAAGGATATGAGGAAAGAGATAATAATTAAAACGGGCCATTGAGAAACGAATTTAACGAAAGCAAGTAATACAGTAAGAATAAAAAAGATAAAAAGGAAGAGTAGTAAAAAATCCGTTTTGGAATATTTTTCAACAAAATGGTTTATATTAAAAGAAGACGACATATTTTTTAAAATCATATTTTCTAAAATATGAATATATAAAAAATAAATATATTTTTATTATATAAATTATTTTTATAGATTAGAAGTTATAAAAATAATAAAAAAACAAAAATGGACGTTTCACATTTATTTCAAAATTATACAAAATACTTTATATCTTCACACATTTTAAAATCACCTTATCATGAAATTTATCACACACTTTTTAATAATAATCCAAATGATACCACATTTTTAATCATTAATCAAGGAATTTATATTCCATTTTACTCTCATTTTCCTATTATACATAAAAAAGAGTATCATATTACATATGTAGATGATAATGAATTATCATTAAGAGAATTAAATAATGATATTTTAAAGTATAAAAATGAAACGCAAATATCAGTAGATCATCAAATAGAACGATTTCAATCATATATTTTTGATTTACAAAAAAGTCGTTTTAAAGATATATATTATGATTGTATTATTATTCATCATTATAATCATTTTTTGGATAAAAAAGATCATTTTTTTAATATTTTAAAAAATGTTACAAAAAAAGGATCTGAAATTTTACTTTTTGCTTCTATTTCATCCGATTCAAACCTTCAATATAAAAATAATATTCGAAAACATATTTCGAATTATACAAACATGAAAATTGGAAATCTTTTATCTCTTGAGGAATTAATATTAACCATTCCTCAAAACGATTTTAAAATAAAACATATATTACCTTACCGAGAATCTCAATATTTAGGTTATGGAAAAAATATTATTTATAAACTTATTATTCAAAAAGAATAAATGATTATATAGAAACAACATTACCATAATACGCCCACATAAAGAGACCAAACATTGTTTTTGAAAATATATCTAATATATTGTATAATAAATTCTTCGTATGAGAATCTAATAAATAAGCAATACCATAAAAGGACCATATAATTGCGAATACAAAGAATATTAATTTTTGATGATATCTTTCTTGTGTATGAACAAAGTAACACCATATTGTTAATAACATACCAAAATAACCGGCAAAACCAACAAAGAACCCTTCCATTTTATGAATTTGATTTGTTTCACCTAAATAACCAGCATAAAGCATAATAGCATTAAAAAAGATTGCTAATAAATAATATTTAATATTTAATGGTTTTTTATCATAAAATGTAAAGAATGCGATTAAAGCAAGAATAAGCAATGGTGTTGTAATAAACCAGTCAATATAGCGATATTGAACAATTTGTTTATGATCTTCTTCACTAATTGTTTCTTTTTTATCAATCATATCAACAAATTTCATATAAACATAACCGGCAATAAGAGAAACGGCGGTTTCTAAGTTTAATATATGACGAGCACGAATACTATTTGTTTTTAGTGCTTCAATGAATGTAATAAAGGAAGAACCAAATAGGATTAAAGCGGAAATAACAAAAGATTTTTTAAATGTAGCATCTCCTATGATAAAATTATTTCGTTCTTTTTTTTCTTTTTTATATAGAGTATCTTCTTGTTCCATAGAATGTTTTTCCATAATTATTATATTCTTCTATAATAATTATATATTTTTTATAAATTTTTATTTTTATAAATTTTACTTTGTATTTTGGCGTTTAATAATAAGAATACCGATTAAACTAATTAAACCCACAATATAGAAGATTAAATGAATAGGGTATTTACGAATAAATGCTATGTATAAAAATATCAATATAGAAATTGTAAAAGAGATTAATGAAAAGTAAGGTAATGAATTGGTATCTTTTGTGGATAATACTTGATTAAAAATTCCGATAAAACCGATTGTATTTAATAAAATAGCAAAAAGAATGTAATAATAGAAAGGTGACATAATTTATTTTTAATTCTATTTTTAATAAAGATTTTATTTTTGTTCATTTCGTTTATATAGAAAAGAATTTATAAATATCAAAAAATAGATATATAAATATATAAATGCCATCACTTTCAAAAGATTTTTTAGAAAAGTTACAAGATGATTATAAAAAATATACTACTTTTATTGAAAGTGGAACATTTTTAGGAGGAACTATTTTTTCTTTAGAACCACATTTTGAAAAATTACACACTATCGAATTTAGTGAAAAATATTATCAAAACACAAAAAATCAATATCATGGTAATAAAATTAACTTTATATTAGGTGATAGTAGCATTATTTTTCAATCTTTATTACCTACAATTGATGAAAGAGCAATTTTCTTTTTAGATGGTCATTGGAGTTCAGGTGATACAGGAAAGAGTGAAAAAGATTGTCCTTTAATTGAAGAAGTTACTCATATTCATAATTTATTTAAAAATGAAGCAATTATTATTATTGATGATTATCGACTTTTTGGTTTATCTAAAGAAACAGGTTTAAATGAAGATTGGAGTCAAATTAGTAAAGGTGCTATTATAAATATATTAAGTAGTCGTATTTATAAATTATATCATTTAGATAGTGAATGTGCGAAAGATGATCGTTTCATTATTCATCTTTCTAAAAAATAAACTGTTATTTATTTATATTTATTTTTAATTTAATTTATTTTTAATTTATTTTTTTCGAAAAATAAATTAGAGTATTCTCAAAAAAATAATGAAAGTTGGAATTAATGGTTTTGGACGTATTGGAAAATCTATTTTTCTTCAATTATTAGCACATCCATATTTTAAAATATGTGCGATTAATGCGATTAAATTGGATATACATTCAATTGAAAAGTATTTGAAACGTGATTCAACACATTTTTATGATAAAAATTTTAAAATTCATATTGTAGATGAAAATCATTTTAAAATTAGTTATTTAGATAAAACACATTATGTACGTTTAATTCGTGAAAGAGATGTTGAAAAAATAGATTGGAATGTAGATCTTTTATTTGAAGCATGTGGTGCTTATTTAACATCAGAAAAATGTTTAAAACATAATGTACCTTATGTAATTATTACAGCACCTGCGAAAGATAAAACATCTACTTATGTATATGGTGTAAATGAAAAGAATTATAAAGGAGAATCAATAATATCAAATGCTTCATGTACAACGAATTGTATGGCACCTTTTTTAAAATTTATGAATGATCATTATACTATTTGTTCATCTTCTTTTACAACGATTCACGCAACTACAGCATCTCAATCTATTTTAGATACTCCCGAAAATAATATTAAATCTCCTCGATCATCGCGTTCTATTTTTAATAATCTTATTCCAGCAATAACGGGAGCATCATCAGCAATCAAAGCAGTTATACCAGAGTTAGATGGTAAAATTCAGGGGATGGCGTTACGTGTTCCAACAAATAATGTGAGTGTAGTTGATATAGTGATTGAAACGGAGTATGAATGTGTAAAGGATGAATTATTTAAAAGACTCGAAGTAGAAAATAAGTATAAAGAGGTGATGTATGTAGAAGAAGAGGAATTGGTAAGTACTGATTTTATAACAACAACTAAACCGACAATTTTAGATAAACATACTTTTTTACAATTGGATAAAAATAAAATAAAAATATTGATTTGGTATGATAATGAATGGTCATATGCTTCGCAAACCATACGTATGGGTGAAGTAATTTATGATTTTAAGAAGTGTAAAGAGTCATTATATTCATATATTACAGAAGATATCAATTTTCATCAAGAAAATGTATTAATGCGAGTTGATTATAATATACCAGTCAATAAAAACGGTGAAATTACAGATGATTTTAGAATGAGTAGTACAATACCAACGATTCAACGTATATTACGAGATAAACCTAAAAGGATAATTATAGCAACGCATTTTGGAAGACCAAAAGGGGTAGATAAAAAATATTCTGTAGAATTTTTTGTGGAGCATTTATCAAAATTATTAAATCAAAAAGTATATTTTTTAAAAAATGGAATATCAAAAAATACTTTAGAAGAAATTCGTGAAATTGAAAATCAAAATTATATCTATTCTGTATATGAAATGGATGAATATGTTTCACCCAAAGTATTAAATAAAAATAATGATCCTAAAATATATTTACTTGAAAATGTTCGTTTTCACGCAGATGAAACAGAATATGAAGAACCAACTTTTGATAAAAATAATTCAGAAGTATATCAAATATGGAATCAACTTGGATCTGTTTTTGTAAATTGTGCTTTTGGTTGTGCTCATCGCAATCATTTAACCATCAATGGTTTTATATCCGGTCCTACATATTATGATTTTTTAATTGAAAAGGAATTAAAAGCGCTTCAAGAAATTACAGAAAATAAAAATAATAAAAAAATTTTAACAATACTTGGTGGTGCGAAAATTGATGATAAATTGCCATTATGTTTATCTTTAATTCAAAAAGTAAATCATATTTATCTTGGCGGAGGTATTATGAATTCATATATTTATAATGAACAATATAAAGATTTTATAGATGGATTAAAACCAAAAGTATCACTTATGAAAGATGGATATGGTAATAGTGAATTGTATCATAAAACTTCTTATTATTTAGATGGTTATTCTATTGAAGAGTTTAAATATTTTGATATTGGAAATGAATCATTAAAAGAGTTGTATCAATTGATTGATGAACATGATATTATTTTCTGGAATGGAACATTAGGCGTTACTGAAAACAATTTATATAAAAATGGTTCAATCGCATTATTGAACTATTTAATGGAATCAAAAAAAAGAATTATTATTGGTGGTGGTGATACTGCTGGATTTGTAAATCAATATCTTTCTGCGAAAAATAGTAATAACAATATACATATATGTACTGGAGGAGGAGCATCCATTGAATATATTATTCATAGATCATTAATTGGTATTCAACAAAAAAAGTATGAATTATAAACAAATTGTTTTAGCAATAATACCACATGCCAAATATGGATCTATATTCGATGCTGGACGACGATCTTCAAAATAACCTTTTTTATCAAACGCTGTTTGATTTGGAATTCGCACAGAAGTATTTCGTGTACCTACTCCAAAAGTAAATACATTTATATTTCCTGTTTCATGATTTCCAGTTAAACGATACTCATTATCTTTACCATATACTTCTAAATGTTCTTGATGTTTTTCTTTTAATAAATCCATATATTGATATATAGCATCTAAACCATTTTCATTTCGTGTATCTTTGGTTGAAACATTAATATGAGCACCACTTCCATTCCAATACTCTTGAAATTCAGGTGATCGAATAGGTTTGGGATGAAAAGTAACATCATATTTTTCCATTTCAGCAATACGTTTTAAAATATATCTTGATACCCATAAATCATGAGCACCTTTAATTCCAACACAAGGACCTACTTGATATTCCCATTGATTCGGTGCTACTTCAGCATTAATACCAGAAATAGGTATATTCATTTCTAAACATATTTGCATATGTTGTAAAGCAATTTTTCTTTGAATATAATACATATGATTTCCACCAACACCACAATAATAAGGTCCTTGAATATATTGATTATTATGATTATGATCATAAGGAATAAAATCAACAACATGTTTAGTATTTGGATCAACAAAAAAGTATTCTTGTTCAATACCAAACCAAATATCATTACTTTTAACTTTATTATTATCAAAAATGTCTTTAGCATATTGGTAATTACAACCATTTACTGGATTACCATTTTTATCCACAGATTCACATAAAAATAAATAAAAATGATAATCTCCATCCATATATATTTCTTTTCGAATCTTTTCAAGTAATGGATTATTATATGACATTACTGGTTTTAAAATAACTTCTGAATCTTCAGTGCTTGCTTGATTACATGATGATCCATCATAATTCCATATAAACATTTTATCACTTACAAAATCACCAATACGACCTAAAGGTATACTCATAATACGAATTTTTGAACGCAATTCACCAAAACCATCCATCCACACATATTCAAGAATAAATGTACCCATTTTATATAAGAAACCTATCGTTTCTTATCCATTTCTCTTTATATTCAGAAATCTTTTTATTTTTGTGATTTTTATTAACAAATAATGAATTTGTTAATAAATATAAGAAACCAATGGTTTCTTATGAACTTCCTTTATATTAAATAACATTTTTTATAAATATAAGAAACCAATGGTTTCTTATGAACTTCCTTTATATTG
>JACCDO011146978.1_pt1 | contig 12117 bp, 4 predicted proteins | sample 7446101 | NCBI WGS metagenome assembly JACCDO01 (sample SAMN15323440, study PRJNA562643) | freshwater metagenome | isolation source: river surface water | place: USA:Blue River Watershed | collected 2017-08-16 | reverse complement strand
GAGGTTGGACCTACTGGGCAACCAACTAGACAACCAAGTACTCAGCCAACAATGCAACCAAGTATGCAGCCATCAAGTCAACCTACGAGACAACCAAGTATGCAGCCATCAAGTCAACCTACGAGACAACCAAGTAGTAAACCTTCAGGCCAACCTACTTCGCAGCCAAGTATGAAGCCCTCAGGGCAGCCAAGTAGTAAACCTTCAGGTCAACCTACGAGGCAACCAAGTAGCAAACCTTCTGGCCAACCTACTTCGCAGCCAAGTATGAAGCCCTCTGGTCAGCCAAGTAGTAAACCTTCTGGCCAACCTAGTACGCAACCAAGTGGTCAGCCATCAGTACAACCATCAAGTCAACCAAGTACGAAGCCCTCAGGGCAACCAAGTAGTAAACCTTCTGGCCAACCTACTACGCAACCAAGTAGTCAGCCATCAGTACAACCATCAAGTCAACCAAGTACACAACCATCATCACAACCAACATCAAATCCAACTACAAAAAGACCTTCAGGCCAACCTACTCGCCAACCGTCTGCGCAACCAAGTTCACAACCAAGTTCACAACCAAGTACACAACCAAGTAGTCAACCAAGTAGTCAACCAAGTACACAACCGTCTGCGCAACCAAGTTCACAGCCAACATCACAACCAAGTATGCAACCTAGCAGTCAACCTAGTAGCCAACCAAGTATGCAACCAAGTTCACAGCCAACATCACAACCAAGTTCACAACCAAGTTCACAGCCAACATCACAACCATCTTCGCAGCCATCATCACAACCAAGTTCACAACCAAGTGTACAACCAACATCTAAACCAACTTCACAACCAAGTTCACAACCAAGTTCACGACCGTCATCTCAACCAAGTATGCAACCAAGTACTCAACCAAGTGCACAACCAACATCATCACCAAGTACCAAAATACCAACTGGTCAACCTACTTGTCAGCCTTCATCACAACCTTCTTCGCAACCAAGTACTCAACCAAGTATGCAACCTAGCAGTCAGCCATCGAGTCAACCCAGTACACAACCAAGTAATCAACCAACAAGTAGACCTACAGGGCAGCCAACGAATCAACCAAGTATGCAACCAACTAATCAGCCAAGTTCACAGCCAAGTATGCAGCCAAGTTCACAACCAAGTATGCAGCCAAGTTCACAACCTAGTTCACAACCAAGTATGCAACCAAGTTCACAGCCAAGTTCACGACCAACTCGTCAACCAAGTTCACAACCAAGTATGCAACCAACAAGACAACCAAGTTCACAACCATCATCTCGACCAACTAGTATTCCTACTCATCCTAGTTCTCAGCCCACTGGCCAGCCAACTAGGCAACCATCCAGGCAACCATCTTCACAACCATCTTCCCAGCCATCAAGACAGCCAAGTGGTCAACCTAGTACTACTCCAACCACACCATTTACTAGTGTTATCTGTTTATGGTACTATATCGAGTTAGCAGGAGTAAGTAGTACTCAATTTTATACGGCCATCACTGAAGATGGCTTTACTAACATCATTGTAAAGTACTTTACTTCGTTATCAAATGACGTCGACGGCTTGCTGTTCAATTATTACGCTGTAGTAACCGATGTAGTCACCGTTTCTAGACGCAAATTAAGTAACAAAAAGAAGAATCAAAAAAGAGAAGCATCTACCTCTGTTATTGATGTGTACTTTCAATTACAATTTTCATCGTCCCAAGATTATCTGCCTGATACGTCTACTGCAACTAGTATGAGTAGCACACTTACCAGTAGTTACGCGTCTGTTGCATCAGAATTATCCGCCTTGTCAGGGTTAACCATATCTACAGCTGATGTAGTGATCATAACACAGTATAATGTAACATTCTTGGAGTTTTTACACACTCCATTTCCTAGTGGACAACCTAGTAGTCAGCCCAGTAGCTCGCCTACATCTGTACCTACCAACCCCGTTGAATACACCAATGAGTTGTACGCCGGTTACGTATTCCTTGGGTTATCAGTGCTAATATTTGGATTTTTCTTTGGTACTGGTGAGCTGTGGGACTCGTATAATTACAACGCCTTCAAGAAGAAAGAATCTGTTCATAAGAACACAGATTATCAACGGCTAGTTACGGAATATGTTGACCGAGTTTTTAGTATTCAGCCAAATGGTGTCTTCTCTAACTCCTCGGTAACCTCTCGAGTTATGACTGAGTTAAGCAGGAATCATGTCTTGTGCAAGGTACTGCATCGTCCGCAATACACACCTTACAAGCTGTTTTCTATGAGTAAAGTAACTCCAAACAGTGATGTTGAAGCAGCAGCAGGTACACAAGGTACCGAGAGCACTAGTGTATTCAACAGTATCATCGCCTGTTTCAAAGGCTTTATTACAACGGATATGTCTGCCGAATGGAGCAGGTTTTTGCTGTCACTGCAGATGTTCACGAATATATCAATATCATTCACCTTGATCATGGCGCTGTACTACGCGCAATATCCTTATTACGACACTTCTCTTGGTGCGTGTCCTGCGCTGGATACAGAGAGTGAGTGTCTTGACTATGTCACTAGCTTATTCCAAACAATCCGTTACTGTCAATGGGATTCAGCTGTGAGTGCGTGCAGTCGTAACCCTGATAGATACGAGCTGAACCAGGCATCATTCTGGCTCACTTTGTTATTGGCTACTATACTAAGTGCGCCATTACATACTGTTATCTCGTATACCTTCGATGTGTTAGGCGCGCCGGAAGTGGATACCTTCAACACATTTTACTTACAAGATGCTTTTGATGACCGTAAAAAAATAGTTGACCATGCAGCACAAACCCTACAAAATCATCGTGAAAAATCCTCATTTTTTGCTTCTGATATGACTGATGCGGAAGCAAATGAGGTGAAAAGCAACGTGGAGTTCATCAAGTCAACTATATTCCAATTGAAGTCGTACGAGGCCTTTTTACAACAGCAACAAGAAGAAAAACGAGCTAAAAATGAACAAATAACAAGTCAATACATGAATAAAAAGGTAGTGAAGCGACGCGTTACTAACAGGATAGCAGTGAATACAGGAGATACCGTTATCCGCAGACCAACCAGGCTAACAGTGAACTCGTTGGTAGATATGAAGGTAAGACACCGCCATCAACACAAGGCAGGTGAAGAGAAGAACAAGGTCTCCACTGATATTGATCACAAAGAAAGTAGTGACAGAGTTGAGAATGAACATGTCTCAAGTGGTAGTAACAAGGCGAAGGGAATATGGGGTAAGCTCAACGCCACCGACTCCTCTAAAGCTATGAAGGTGGAGAACGAGCAGGTCTCGAGTGTTGTTAGCGGTCAGGCGAAAGGACTATGGGGTACGCTCAATGCAACTGACTCTTCTACTAATGCAGTAGAAACTCCAGAAAAGTTATGGCAAACTGTTGCAACGAATGCTACTACTGAAAGTGTAGACGTTGACGCTGCCGATGGTAAAACCCTCCATAATTTCGCTGATAGCACGGTTGTTGCAAGTATAAGTAGCGCAGTATCCCACCACATGCAACACCTCTCAGATGACACCGTAAGGAACGTGTCAGGTGCGCTGACTTACAACAGTATTAAAAGTGCTGTTGATACTTGCGAGAAACTACGATCCCCACCTCGTCCTGAATCACTCCCTTCTCCAGCTACCAGTAGCGCGAAGCAGTCAGCCACAGCTGATGTGAAGACGCAAGCAGTTAACCGTAAGCCTGTCGATCCAACTCATAGCGGTAGGATAAATCGTCATCACAACTCCATTCTTGTGTCCAAAACAGTATCCGTTAGACCGTTAACAGACAAGGAAATGGCTGTGGATCATTTAATTAATCCATTTAAAATTAGTGAAACATCAACAAATCTTGCAGCAAAAGCGATGGTATACCGCGAGGCTGTCTTGAGGAGTGACGAGAAGGAGGCCTACGACGCGGACTGGTCCTTTGTAACAACTGAAGAAGATATCGGTGACATTGAAGATGGTGTGCAAGAAGGTGAAGCTGTCAGTCTCCACGTGAGGTTAGCACCAACTACTAAGGTTGTGAGAGGTGAGAATATTTTAGTTAATGAAATTGACTTGAAGCTCAAGGACGTGGGATCGCGGGTAGCCAGGAGCTATGTTCAATTACACAGAAAAGCTTCAAGCTCTCACATAGGATTCCATTTGTTGCGTTGCTTTGTCATGGACTTGTTAAGTAACAGTAACGGCTCTATATTCAGTCAAATGTATGCTCAAAAGTATATCAATGACGCTAATAACGACCTTCGCGGTCATTACAGCAGGATTGTCAAGCTCTTCCTCTTCTTGATGGTTGTACTCGTTGACGTGGGATGCATTCTCATCTGTTACTACTTAGGACAGTATCAACCATTGGTATTCGTCGAGGGATTTATGATCACATGCGCCATGTACACCGCAGTTTGTATCCTTTTCTATGAAGTTGTTGCATCACTAGTAGTCGACTGCATCCTACCGGAGTATGCGTATAGTCCCGTCATGGCAACACGTAAAATTATCTGCGAGTTAGCCGTTAAGTATTACAATGAAGCAGTTGTCAAGTATATTCGTAAAGAAAATCCCAAATCTCCACAGTTCGTCAAGCCTCAGGCGATGATCGGCTCCAAGGTCCGCTTATTCGACCTCTCCAAGGTACTCAAGGAGAGGAACATACACACGAAAGAGGAGATGTTACAACACGTTTCCTTCTCAGCACAAGAGTACTTATACGCAAGTAATTGCCTGAGTAAGTTCTACCCTTCGTTGTTCGAGTCGAAGATAGTCAACGAGTACAAGACAGCTTGGATCCGCGACAGAGAGTTGTACTCAATAATACAACGGGATTTACCAACCCGTGGCGAGACTTTGGATGTCCTCAAGTCACCGGTATACTACGCATACACTACCACGTTACTCTTTGCAGCATATGTTCCACTACGTGTGCAAAAGATGGTGGTTATCTCCATGGTTGCATCTATAGTCTTACTACTAGCTTACTTGGTTTACTTATCTGGCAGTGAAGAGGCGGTGACAGGGGTATCCGTTGCTCTCCTTGTTCTCTCGGTTCTTCTTTTGTTGTATATCGCCGGTGTCTTCCGTGTTTGTTGTCAGAAGAAGAACGTAGTTGTACCTGAAGCAACACCAGATCCTAACATGCAACGGATCTTAAAATTTAAAAACAAATTAATAGAAAAAGCTGCAATAGCTAAGAGAACAAGACAATCCTTTCAACGTGTTAAAAGAAATGCTTTTGTTAATGAGAAAGTAACAACACTCGACACAACACTTGAGTCCCAACATCAAACAGCAAAAGAAAAACTAGCTGCAAGATTAGCACAAAAAGAAGTATTACGTAATAAAGTAAGAGATGAAATACAAGCTGAACATAAGTTAGATGAAGCATTGAATAGTGATCATAACCGCCAACAATCAAGTATACAAGATCGTATAGAGAAAAGAAAACAAAAAAGAAAAGAATTTGTTAGAAATAGATGGCGTCGTGCTATTAACCTTGTGATTGCCGCGAACCGTTTCAAGGTAAAACCACGAGATTATAAGCATAAACATCAATGGAAGGATGCTATAACACGTGCTAAAGGTGTACATATGTTTTATGTTGGTAAGGATGCTGCTGTTACACGTCGGATTAATAGAAGACCTAGTGAGAAGAAAGAGAATGTTACAACATCTGGAGCTAGTGATAGTCCACGTAATCGTCGTTCATTAGTTGATTTAGAAGGTGAAGCAGCTGGTTGGGGTGTTACCCGTCGCGGTGATGATGAGAATGATGACACTGATGATGAAGCATATTACTCGGATAGTGATGAGGATGCAGCTGGTGGTAGCAGGTCCCGCAGAGAGAGTGTTAAGAGTAATAAATCACGAAATCCAAGTCTAACACCTAGTAGTAAACGGAATAGTCAGACAACTGCAGGTACATCTGAAAAAAGGTCGAGCTTTATATCTGCTATAACCAATGCAATCATGGGAGTAAGTAGTTCTAGTAAACGTATGAGTATGAGTAACGGAAGCTTGGATGGGATGACAAGTCCTACTGGAGGTGGTAACATGGATGGAATAGTAACTCCTAGTTCCAAGCGATCAACTATGAATAACGGCAGCATGGAGGCAAGTAGCCCTATTGCAAGCTCGAAGCGATCAACTATGAATAACGGAAGCATGGAGGCAAGTAGTCCTATTGCAAGCTCGAAGCGATCAACTATGAATAACGGTAGCATGGAGGCACCTGCACCACTTGAAAAGCGGACTAGTTTCCTTGGTAGTGTTGCTTCAATGGCATTCGGCAGTGGCAAGGATGCATCAGGGAATACTAACGTATCCACATCCCCCGAGAAACGGAATAGCTTGTTGAGCACCGCCATGGGACTGTCTGGTAAGAGCAACAACACCGTTACGAATCAAGAGAGTAGTGGTATGGATCAGTCGAAACGATCTAGTTTCGTTGGATCAGTTACTAAAATGTTTGGTGGTGGCGGCGGTAGTACCGATCCTGTTGCTAAACCGGTAACCAACACCAAGCAAGTCGAAGTGAAGCCACAGCCATTGAAAGGCAAGAAAGTAGAAGAGAATACAAACAAGAAACCAGTTCAAAATGTAAAACGTTATGATTTTGAGGATGTAAGTAGTGACGATAGCGACGACGCATATCTAGCCCCAAAAGCAGCCGTTAATCCAAGAGCAAACATGAGAAAAGTTGTGTCCCGCATCACACCATCAGCACCTACTCCATCCACCAATATGCAGAGTAACGTGCAGAGTAACACCAACAGGTACAACAGTAATATGAGCCGCGATATGTTCGAATAAAATGTTTATTTAGTACTTATTTTTGTTTAATATAAGAAATAACTATGTGTTAACGACTCTTTTTTGATTAATCCCCGCACCATCGACCATGTGTGGGTTCCAACCCGCGGAGATGAGGATGAAGAAGTCAGCACCAGCAATGGCCACGTTGACAGGATCCTGGCTCTGACAGCCTAGTTTATCACTTGTCATCTAGTTAATTATTACTCTGATAAATTAATGAATTATGCAACAGGTATTCCAGTACACTTATCACAAATTATTAAATCCTTTATTAATACTGGTGCTATCTCATCACCTTTTGATTAAATAATTTATGCAAATGTACTGGTGCACCAGTAGCAAAATTCATATTATGAAGAAGTAATTTATCAGAGTAATAAGTACAATCTTTGACAAAAAAAATGGTTCTTCTTTGGAGGCATGGCGTCTGGGCAAATGGTTAATGACAGTATTAGCAACAGGTTTAACATTGATTTGAGAGGGTGCATGCTGCTTGATTCATGTCAGAATTTGATTATTGAGCCGAAGAACTCCGAAGAAACATTTTACATGCACCCCCCTCAAATCGATGTCACACCTGCTAATACTGACATTATCCTTTTTGCCCAGACGCCACGCCTCCATGATGGTGAATATTTTGATAAGAACACCACCCTAAAGAGAGTGCAGCGAAAGGACCATTTCGCCAGTTAAATTGTGATGGCGATGTTATCATGATGTACCAAAAGCAGCTGAACCTGTAGTGTTCAATCCATCACCTGATGGAAACGTTTGGGCCATCGAAGGAGAATTTGCTAACGCAACTCGCAAACAAGCAGTTGCCGAAATGCCACGTTTCGTTAGTAAATTCACCTTTGTTGGCCCAAACGTTTCCATCAGGTGCCATGTTTCGACATTTATACTTTTACATCCTCTAAAATTTCACCTGGACCTGCGAGGGCCGCCTGGAATTTTTCCGCCGTTAGAAAAACACAATTAAAGAACTTCCACGAAAGCAAAGACATCGCGTTGAGAGTGAATTAATTATTGATCCTGAGCAGAAATAGATTCTTGCATCTGTTGTGTGTGGAGAGTGTGTGTACGTGGGATACAAAGCGTTCGTAATTAGTTAAGCTATAATTTACGACCCAATCTTCGTGCGTTCAATCGACAGACGTTCAATACACATCACGTTAGTTTGGATCAATCTAGCGTGTCTGCCCGTGCGAAACCGGTTTAGACAATCATCAATAATTAATTAAACATTATTAAGTGGAATTATCTGCTGAAATACCAGAAAGAAGTGTAACATTTTATTACTACCAATTACTACCAAAAATGTTACACTTCTTTCTGGAATTTCAGCAGGTAATTCCACTTAATAATGTTTAATTAATTATTGATGATTGTAAACCGGTTTAGACAATCAAGAATGAAGGGTGTGAAAAAGGAGGGTGGATGAAAAAGAGGAGACCTTAATAAAAATACACTATAAACACTATATACACTATAAGAAGCCAGATCAAAAGTTTAAATAGATATTTACTTAATTATTGATTGAGAATTTAACAACTGAAAAACCGGTATTCCGGCCCTTAATCGAGGATTTTTGGCGATAAACGCGTGGGACAAGGTCCAACCAATAGAAAGCATTGCAAAGAATGAGTGACTCAAGTGATGATGAAGAATCTGGTGTGTTCTCCTTCTTGAAAAGTGGGGCTACAATTCAAGTCGAAGATGATTCAAGTGTTATTTGTCTTGTTGATTATCTCCTTTTGACTCGTGATGGCGACAATTTGCAACGATTATTGAACATTATGCCCTCTGAAAAGGCAATTCTATGCATGATAGATGTGTTGAATGGAAAGCATATCAAAGTTCTTAGTGATGGACCATTCAGCATTGACAAAATGTTACAATTAATAATGTCACGATCACAGCAACCAGATGCTAGCGATATGCTATATCAAGATATCAAAGGAATTTTAATGTCTGAATTAGAAGAAGGTACCAGCTTGGAGAGAGAATGGAAATGTTTGTATATGTTAGCAATAGGTGTTGCTTATTTAGAGTTATATGTACAAATCAACTACACTGGACCAGAATTATCCGGAAACGATACAGAAGTCGTCATCCCCGAAGATATCGGTAAAACAATCCATGAAAGCTCGATTAACGTCTTAGAAGTGGACGGAGAGTACTGCTTCTCGATCTGCCAAGCGCCACAATTGCTACTTATCAGTCGACTAATACTATCCATCTTGGCTGATAATACTCGTCCAAATTGGAAACATGGTATAAGACTATCACCTGCGGGTGACATAGTAACAGTTGGTATATGCGAAGAGGAGCTGGTCTTATCTTACGGCGCCAAGAATATTACATCCCGTCATTGGCACAGTGCAAGAGCTAGTATGATTCATTTGCGGTTGCTGCAGAAGCAAGGATATGATCATACTCCAACATTATGGAAAGAGTGTTTAGATAACTTTACAAAGGTATTAGGTACATATGGCGGCGCTATGGGACCCGCTTCAAAGTATATAGGGAATAAGCGGGACCGTGAAAAGGATGATGACAGTGTCTCCGTGAGTAATAACATAACCACCTATAGTAGTAGTATAAATAACCTAACATTTCTCTTATCTGATGTCGATCCCAAGAAATATTATGAACCAACCAACAGTTTCAGTGACAAAGGAAGTGTCGTGTTACCTGCTTCTATGAAAGCAAGGATGGCATCGCAAGCATGGTTGGAATGGGGACTCTGTTGTCATCATTTCGATGCAGGAGATAAAGGAAAGTTGTCGTTCTTGAAAGCTAAAGGTTGCGCTGGCTTGTACACGTTACTCACTGCCGCTATGGGTAAGCGCACCAAATACCAGAAATTCGAGCTAGCGCAGATGTATTTACTAGCCAAGTCATCCTTAGCTAGTGATAGTAAGAAAGAAGAGTTGCAAGAAGAGAAGCAAGCAGTGTATAAGTTAGTAGAGAAACCACCCGTGCAACCAGAAGAAGGTGATAGCAGCTGGGTTCACGCAGAGTGGGAGCTAGGACGCAGGGTTGTTAGTGAAGTAGAAGGTGGAAGTGAAGCTGCAGTACGTGAAGTTATGTTAGATAGTCAAGACGGTGGCGCAATAGAGAATATTCTATTAGAAGGTGGACCAAAGTTTACTGAAGAGGCGTTGAATACAGATAAAGGTGGCAGGTTGCATCCCGTTGACCAGGCGGTCATCCTTTCTCTCTGCTTGGATGTGAGTAACAACAATCCGGTAGATGGACTCACCTATGAGGAGATGTTTCCTTACATGGAACGGGTTCTTATGCAAGCAGAGAACTGGATGATACACTCAACTGCATTACTAGAGCGATCATGGCTTGAGTTTGAGAAGAGAAGAACTATGGACAGAGCTATGTTGCAGATCCAGGCTTTGTTGGACCAACACACTACCAAGCTAACACTTACTCAATCAACTTATAAGTGTATTGAAGAGTCTGCACCAGCTCAAGACCGCCTTTCTTATATCCATTGCATTGTATATCCCTCACAGTATGAGCTTAAGCGGGATCTGGCCTTCAGATACCTAAAAGGCTGCGTGTTCCAGAGCGCACTCAACCTCTTTCGTGAGTTAGAACTATGGGACGAGGTTGTAACCTGTTACCAGTTACTAGAGAAACCCCAACGCGCTGAGTTATTAGTGCGCGAGAGGTTAAAGTACAGTGAAACACCTTATATGTTGACTGCGTTAGGTGATTTAACAAGTAAAACCGAGTACTATGAGCGCGCATGGACCATCTCAAACCATCGCTATTGCAGAGCAAAACGAACACTTGCACGTGTTTATTACGACCGTAAAGACTATCGCACCTTCTTACTTCATATTGATGAGGCGTTGGCTGTGCAGCCACTAGTACCCAAGTCGTGGTACTTGAAGGGGATTGCGTGTATGCATCTAGAAGAGTGGGATCTGGGACTAGAAGCATTCACTCGTTGTGTGCAACAGGATATGGAAATAGCTGAAGCATGGGGTAATATTGGTGCGATATACATGAAGATGAGGGCGTATGTGAAAGCATATCCCGCGCTGCACGAAGCACTGAAACAGCAACGAGATAACTGGAAAGTTATTGAGAATGTGATGTATGTAACACTTACACTTGGTAAGTGGCGCGAGGCTATCGAGCACATGAGTCGCCTTGTAGACTTGCGCATGAAGTCCAAGCGTCCCGTGCATAAGGAAGAGTTAAAAGTGTTAGTTGGGTGTGTAACTGATGATATTATTGAAGCCCAACGGGATTTTTACAACGAGAACACAGATAACAGTGTCACTTTCAAGCTGCCTGAAGTAGGGGTGCAACTAGAGAAGCTACTAGTCAAGATAACCGAGTCGGTGAACACAGAGCCCGAGTTATGGGGGATATTCGCTGAATACTATGAAAAACTGAAGAAATTCCGTTTAGGGTTGGAGTGTCGCGTCAAAGAGTTCCGGGGTTACACAACGGCTAATAACTGGGAGAAAGAGCTTGTTAGTGTGAGTAACGTGGCAGAAAAAGCCAAGATATTTGTCTCTGTCCACACCACTTTAGTGTCACAAGCAGCTAAATTACAACTAGATATCAAGTTAGAGAAGAGTGACTGGTACTCATGCAAGTCCTTGCTGCAAACCGCGTTGCGAGGAATAGCCGTTAACTATCGAGAAAGTGATGCGTACCACCAAGTCAATGAGTTGATTCAAGAAGTAGAAAAATACAATTAAATTACAGTTATCAACACACGTTTTAAGTGAAGGCTTCGAGCGTGAGAAGGTGGATTGGCGTCCCTAGAAAAGCCGTTGAGATGCCTCCGGCGCATGCGATGGTTCCGTCTTTAGGGCTGATTGCGCAGCTATACACGGGATATGACTTACCGAACGCCTTCGTTTTTGCTGGTATTTCTATTACTCCTAAGTGAGTAAGTAAGTAAGTAAGTGAGTAAGTGAGTAAATGAGTAAGTGATACCTGCAGCAACATGGATATCTTTCCATAATTTGATATTACCATCACTTGACCAAGTAATGCAGTCGCTGTCACCTTTGGTAAACATGGCGCCATAGCAAGGGGTTGTATGCGCTTGTAATAGTGATCTCAAGGCACCACCTTCCTTTCGTATATCAAGAACACCGACATATCCTGATCCAGTCGAAGCCAATATAGAGGTACCGCTTGAATTCCAACATACTGAAGTAGCATGTAACGATGTTGTTGTGTCAGAAATGTTTAATGAAAATATTTGTACATCGGATTCTTCTTCCTTTAATCGCAAGTCTT
>JACCDO010703221.1_pt1 | contig 12117 bp, 9 predicted proteins | sample 7446101 | NCBI WGS metagenome assembly JACCDO01 (sample SAMN15323440, study PRJNA562643) | freshwater metagenome | isolation source: river surface water | place: USA:Blue River Watershed | collected 2017-08-16 | reverse complement strand
CTGCGCGCGTCTGCCGTCAGTCGCAACATCCCGCCGTAAAGTGGTTACTTCAATGGGCATCGTTTTTGTAATCACTGTCACCGTACCATGCTCAACCCCCGTCGGAATCACTCGCAGGTGCTGCGCCTCCATGACCTGAGTAATCTGATCTGGCACCGCATTGGTCGCTATATCATAATCACCTGGTGTTATGCCAAGTAGCCTATCGCGAACACACCCACCCGCTAGCATCGCCTCAAACCCAGCCTTGATGAGAATCCGCAGCAAGGTTTGAGCATCATGATAACGCTGTATGGTAAGATGTTGAGAAGGTTGATTCAGTTTTCGCTCTCTCCCTTTAGACGATGGGGCTTTATTAAACCATGGAATCTAGTACAAAGCCAAGCACCCTAACCGGCGAGATTTTCTTTCTTTATGCCTTTGACGTCGCAAGCGAAATCAAGACCACTAAGATTCGAGAAGTCTTAAATGAAACCGCTAGCTCACTCAGAATTAAGCTCGACCGCTCGGCACCAAAAGATGTCCCCTTCTATAAGCCGTTAGTTATTGAGGTGCCCAAAAAAGACCTATCTATTCAGGGACTTCCAGCAACCATTCAAGTACGAATTTATGAAGTAGGAGTGGTGTCGGTGGCGGTTCGGGTTCCCTTTAAAGAACTTACCACTGAGGAGCTGCGTACTTTTCATGATCCCAAATCAGAACAAGGAATTCCCCTCGACGTCTTAGCACTTAAAGTTTCGGAGGGGGTGGTCCAAGACATTTACTCGCTGCTGATAAAACCAAACCTCCTTTCAGAACCTGAAGCCTATACCGTTTTTTGTGTAACTAAAATCGATGAGTTAGCAGAGCTGACCAGCTGGCTCCCCACGAACGAACGAGCCGTAGCTGCGCTGTTAAATGCAACCTCTAAACCAGATGCTTTAAGCCCTTCACGGGTTCAAGAAGTCATGCGGGTTAAAGTATCGTTTGAGAATAATGACCTCGTCGTCATAGATTGGAATGCCGCCATTGTCATTGACTTAGACGGCTATGTCGATGAAGCACTCTATGTCCTCGAGATCGCGAATCTGCAAATTCAGGAGTTTCGCGCCTTAGACGCCCAGCTTGATCGTGATTTAGATTATGCATACGACGTTTTAGAATCTGAATCGTTGAAGCGACTAGCACGGTCACGCAAGACTCTTAAACAATTAAAACAGATGCGGGTTGATTTTACTAAATTAGCTGATGAAATTAGCCATATTGGTAAATTCTTTGGTGATTGGTATTTAGGAAAAGTTTATTTAGGTGCTCGCGAGAGGTTTTATCTCGAAGCATGGCGGCAAAGTATTGATACAAGACTCGAACGACTCGACCAAATCTATTCGGTTGTGCACTCTAATATTTATGATCGCCGCATGCTGATGATGGAGTTAATAATTGTTGTCTTATTTATAGCAGACCTTCTTGCTATTTTTTTAAATCCAAAGGCATAGTCTGCCTCATAAGCGAGGACTTCACTCCTTGCTTATGAACGCTGTGGTGCCAAATCGTCGACAAAGCTCGAACTTGTACCTTTATTGATCCGCTGTCACAATTGCGGTCAGGTTCGGGATTTGCGCGCACCTACGCACTGATGAATCCCCGTTAAAGTAACAGTACTCCGACTCAGTCATACCTTCACCATAATCATAAACGGCCTGGGATAAGTCATAGGCTAAGGTCACAGTCACTTTCGTGTCACCTGTAACGACCAAAGGGGCTGTGAATTGCGCTGTGGAAAACCCACAGGTACCGGTACGGACTTCAGCGGGCTGGTCCATGCCGTCTGTTTGAAATTTTAAATTCTTGCCAGGGTCTGCGGATGAATCGCCAACACAAATGCCAATATGAGCATAATTATACGTTTTGTTTGGTAAAATCGGAAGGTATTGGCTATTTAAGGCAGCATTAAGTGCTGCCGGGCTTTGTGCGAGGTCAAGATAGGTATTAACATTCGAGATCGGGCAATCTCCGATTCCTACATACTTGTAAATAATTTTTTGATCATCTTTCATTTCACTATCTTCCAGGTCTACCCTTGGACAATCTGGATTGACCCAGATCGCAGATCCTGAGCCTGTTTGACCAGTAGCATCCGTCGTGATTGAAATACTAGTTACTTTAACGCCAAACAACGTGGGATTAAAATAGGTTGGTGCTAGACGGATGCTGGTCGACGTTTTAGCAAATGCTGCTTTAGCCTGACCACTGGTGCCCTCTTTTTCTTCTTCTTTTTTAGCGCACGCCACAGTCATGATAAGACTGGAAAGATATATTTTCACGACATGGTTCATAAAAATACTCCCTGTAAAATTTGAAAAGCACCCCCTAAAATCTTATCGCACCTCGGTCCTGCTAGCTAGAATTTGGGATTAGAATGGTTTAGGTGCGGGAGCTAAGTCCCGTTAACAGAGAAGCAGACGATCGAAACGAAAGGGATTATCAAGGGATTTGGGAACGCACGTCACGCAGCACTTGCAGCGCTGCCTCAACATTAGATAATGCGCGTCTAGCCATCGCAACACATTCCTTGCCCTCATCAGTTGTTAAATCAACGGCAGCGCTTGCAACGTCATCGATGAAATATTGCAAAGTTATTATAGAATTCGACAGTCCATGGATACTGCTATCAACATCTGCCTTTGAGTTCGTCATGGCATCATCCTAACTTAAGTAATCTAATATTTATTTTGTGGCTTAATTGTAGCATATTCATCACGACTAGCCTCATTGACGAACTGCATAATAATCAATGTTTCTAATTGAGCTACAACCTCAGGCGACGCCACACTCACAGAAAAACATCTGCCTTCATAACCAACCGTCACAAGATCCTTTGCTAAACCTAAGCCAATATACGGCGACCCTTGATAAATTTAAATCGTTAGCTAAAGCAAATAAAGGCAACCAAAAGAATATAACTAACGAATTACAATTACCAACCTTCTCCCTTTTGCTGAATCGCCTAATGCCATTCCTAAGCCATCGAGGCCACTCACCCGATAGAATTGTAAGCGAAATAGAATAGGACAGCGATGGTGACTTGGACAAGACAATCACAAGGGCGACTCCCCAAACGCACAGCGCTGCGAATTTGGGTTATTAGCACATTAATTACTTTTGTTCTGACGATGATTCAGTTAGCCGTCGACTGGAAAAATGGTGTTAACCAGATAAACCAAACCATGGACTTAGCAGAGAAATCATTCGCGCCACAACTTGCCCGTGCTGTTTGGTTTTTAGATACAAATCAAATGGAAACCATTTCTTTAGGGGTCATCACATCAACTCGAGCAAGACATTTAAAGATCGTTGACAGCCACGGTGAAACACTCCTTTCCCATGGCAAAAGCGATAGCGATGGCTGGACCATAGCTCGAAACTTCACACTAACGTACGACGATCCCGATACAGGCAAAGAACACGCAGGCTCCGTCGAAATTGAAAGCGACCTTTGGTCACTTGCAAGTGAAATCATGCATCGGCTCGGGGTCTTTGTGATCAATCAATTTGTAAAAACTCTCATTGTGACCTTTGCTATTATTCAGATTGTCCATAAAAGTGTTAGTATTCATTTAGTTGATATCGTTGATCAAATAAAAAATATAGACATAAGGCGCAAAAGACCTGACACCGTTACTATTAAGAGGCCTCCTACTAATGGTTCCGATGAACTTGACGACGTCGTTACAATCATCAACAAACTCGGCTTAGAAGCACGTAGCGCCTACGAAGCTCTTGAAGAAAAAGCAAAAGAACGCGACAAGCTCCAAGAAGAGGTTCGTGAAGACTCCCAAAGGATCGTACTCTCACAAATGGCATCTGGGACACTTCACGATATTAATAACTTTCTATCTGTCATTCCTGCACACCTAAAAATAATCGCTGACAGCCTCGAGGGAGAACTTACTAAGATTGCCGACGGACCTAAGGCATCAATTATCAAATCCTTAGCCCGAGCTCAAAGCGCTACCGATGGTGCCTGCAATATGGCACGGATGCAAATGCAGTCATTCAAGGTTCAGAGTCAATCTTCAAAAATTAATCTTAAAGAGGCTATAGAAGGGGCACTAAGTATCCAGGAACGATTTATCTCACGATCTAGTGTAAAAGTAGAATTAATCGATAATGGTGAGGTGATTGGCTATAGCGTCAAAGGGATTGTCATGTCTATCATTGTCAACCTGATCAAAAATGCAATCGAAGCTATTTGGACTATGGATCGCTCGTCAACTTACCAAGGTAAAGTAACGATCAGTTACGGGACAGACCCTGAGCATGGCTGCGCCTTTATCCGGGTTTCTGACAACGGCCCTGGCTTAACTCAAGAATCGTTGGAAAAAATCTTTACCGGGGGACAATCGACCAAAAGCTCCGGGCATGGCATTGGCCTTAACTTTTGTAAAAAGCTTGCTTCGACGTTTGGGGGCGACTTGAAAGCAGAAAGTAAGGGACCTCGGCAAGGTGCATCGTTTATACTCCAAATACCGATTAAACAAGAACAGACTCCTGAGGAGAACATGTCATGAAAAGACTCTTTATCAGTTTGGCCCTGGTGACAGCACCTATCATCTTTGGAAACGAGACCACGCTACCAAAGGACCTTAAAATTGCTGCTAATGAAATTCCAGGATTTAATACAACTGACGGCAAGGGGCTATACCTTGATTTCTATCGGGAACTCTACGCTGAGGATAACGTAACGGTCTCATACCGTACGTGCCCGGTTAAAAGATGTAACGAACTTGTAAAAAATGGTGAGGCCGATGTGGCACTAGAACTTTTTGAAAATGAGCTAGACTACCTCGTGTTCCCCTCCTACCCCATGTCGGTAATTCGGCTATTTGCTACCTTCCGTAAAGATAAGTTTACATGGCAAGGCCCTGAAACTATGAAAGATAAACGAACGTCCTGGCTCCGCGGCTATGATCTGCACAAGGCCATAATTGTGCCGATGAAGTGGCAAGAAGTCGATAAGATCAGTCAAGGTATCGACCTCGTACTCCGCGGACGTATGGATTTTTATTTAGACGATATCAACCTCATAAATGATTACTTAAAAGAGCCTAAAATTGCTAAAGATGCTCCTCTTTTAGGCCATGGCAGTGCCACCCAGTTCTTTCTCTTTCCTGGGTTTACAAGTTCCCCAAGAGGGAAAGCGCTGCTTGAAATTTACAATAAACGTCTGCCAAATTATGTAAAGTCAGGCAAGCTTAAAGCCCTTTACAATAAGTATGGATATGCTGATCTATACGCTGCCCTGTCGCGGGAGATTCTTGATCGCTCCGGCGGCAAATAGGCACTTGGCCTTATTGTATTAAAAATAGACAAGGCATGAGCCGCCGTAGCAATTCAAATCTCTAGTGGGAGACTGATTACAGCGGCCTTGCAACGCTTTTCTGCTTAATTACTAAACAACGAAAACCCAGGTTACCTAAAACACATATTACGCACTGCAGGTGGTATGACCAGCTAGGTAGCCGCCGCCGTTCGTCATTTTGTGCAAATAAATGGCATTTGACCCACCACATCAATATCCCTCAGTTGAGAGGCAGGCTCTTGTCCAGTGAGACCTTACTACGCTTTAATGCTTAAGCCCTAAACAGCTCAGTACCATACCTCACCCGCCAAACTTTGACGCGTACTCTGTATACACCTCCGTCGGCCTTGCTTCCATCTAGGTTTTTTTGTGCAACAAATGGGCAGTTGCCTTTGGATATCCGCGCACACGACCCACCTTGGATCTAACTTGCTTGGTTCATGCCGCTATGTAGCCTTTTGTACTGATGGCCCCGATAGCTTCACCCACGACACCCACCTCGGATAAGGCCTTATCTACGATCCAAAAGACTACATCTTAGGCAGCAGAAACGATTTTCTGTTATTGCGTGATCGAATTCTATTCTGCACCACCACTTTTGCTGGTGTTACTGGTTAAGATGTGGGCATTTTTACTGCAAAAAACCATATTTTTCCCAAGAATTCCCATCTCACCCTATAGCTGTTCAAAAAACAGGTGTATAATGAACGAATATAGCATTGCTATTTTTTTCAATAATTTTAGATACTTGCAACCAAAATCCGGGGATTATTGAACGCAAATACCACCCATTTGTAGAAATTGAGCGCATTCAGGAGGTTGCTGCGCAAAAAATAAACAAAAAAACAAGGAGAGAAAAAATAACCACTAGAAAAAATTTAGAGATAAAAAAGCCGCACAGAATAGTCTAAGATTAAAAAACAGACAAAAAAGCTAGCAGCGAAGAGGGGAAGGGGATGCAAAAAGTAGCAATCTACTACCGTGTATCAACGGATCGCCAAGACCTAGAGAGCCAAAAGACCACGATTGAAAAATGGCTGTCAGATTTACCCGACGATAGGAAGCCAAAGTCCCCGCCGCTCGTATTTGAAGATCATGGTATTTCAGGGAAAACCATGAACCGTCCAGGATTTCAGGCCTTGATGGATGCAGCCTACGCCAAAAAAATCGACACCATCATCGTATATAGGCTCGACCGCTTTAGCCGCCACGCCACCACTGCCATTCGCCTTCTCCTAAACTTAGATGAAGCGGGGGTTGCGTTTATTTCTGTAACCCAACCAGTTCTGAATCTAGGCCATGAAAACCCGTTTCGCCGCACCATGCTTGCCGCCTTTGCTGAGATTGCCGAAATTGAGCGGGAGACGATTGTAGCCAGGGTAAGGGCAGGACTTGATGCGGCAAAAAAAAGAGGCGTCAGACTAGGGGCACCGCTCAAAATTTCAGCAGAAAAGCGAAGCAGAGCACTAGAACTTAAAGCCCTTGGGCTAAGTTACAAAAAAATCGCTAAAGAGCTTGAGCTTAGCGTAGGAACGGTTCACAATTTACTTAAAGCTGAACAACTCCCAGAGCAAGAATTCGCCTAAACTTAGAAAAGGGTGCAATCAATGCCTGTTTATAAATCGACAATTAATAAACAGGTTTTTACCTTTTCATCCCTTGGAGATCTCCTAGCCAAAGCTTCACCCCAACGCTCAGGCGACCAGCTCGCAGGGGTGGCAGCCAGGTCAGAAACAGAGCGAGTTGCCGCACAGACCTGCCTTGCCGACATCCCCCTTGCTGATTTTGCCAAGCTTCCACTAATCCCCTATGAAGATGATGAGGTCACACGCCTTATCTTTGACCGCTGGGATCAAAACGCATTTAAGCCCATTGCCCATTTAACGGTAGGGGAGTTTCGGGAGTATTTGCTGGCTCAGCCATCAGGAAGCTTAGAGCTTACATCCTTAGCCCCTGGACTTATCCCTGAGATGGTGGCAGCAGTAACAAAGATGATGAGAAATCAAGATCTCATCAGCGTGGCCAAAAAGTTGGAAGTCACCACCAAATTTCGCTCAACTGTCGGCTTGAGAGGAACCCTCGGAGTAAGGCTCCAGCCTAATCACCCAACCGACGACCTCAAGGGGATTGCGGCTAGTTTAATCGACGGGTTGTTTTATGGCGCAGGGGATGCAGTCATTGGTATTAACCCCGCGACCGATAGCCTTAACAAACTTTGTGAACTAACAGGCTTTCTCGACCGAACCATCCAAACACTAGCAATCCCAACGCAGGGATGCGTCTTAGGCCATATCACCACGCAAATAAAAGCGATCGCGCAAGGAGCTCCTGTCGACCTTGTCTTCCAATCCATTGCCGGCACTGAGGCTGCTAATCGCTCATTTGGTATAAATCTTGCGCTGCTTAAGGAAGGGCGGGACGCAGCGTTAAGCCTTGGGCGTGGCGGCAATGAAGTCATGTATTTTGAAACAGGCCAGGGCTCCTGCCTCTCAGCAAATGCCCACTCAAACCTCGACCAACAAACCTTAGAAGCAAGGGCTTATGCCGTAGCTCGTGAGTTTAGTCCTTTTTTAGTTAACACCGTAGTAGGGTTTATCGGGCCAGAGTACTTATTCGACGGCAAACAAATCATACGCGCAGGGCTCGAGGACCACTTTTCCGGAAAGTTATTAGGCCTGCCAATGGGATGTGACGTCTGCTACACGAACCATGCGCAAGCCGATCAGGACGATATGGATACCCTCCTCACATTACTCGCAGCGTCAGGATGCAATTACGTCATGGGCGTGCCTGGCGCAGATGATATTATGTTAGCTTATCAATCTACCTCATTTCATGATGCCCACTATGCGAGGGAAACCCTAGGACTCAAGCCGGCACCTGAATTTGAGGGCTGGTTAAAAAAGGTTGGAGTCTACGATCCAAACGGTAAACTTACCTCGGGAGAGCGCGCCCACCAAAACCTCGCGCCGACATGGAGGAAACTACTCAGTGGCAAATAATCCAGACCCATGGGCCTACTTAAAAGAGTTTACGTCAGCTCGGATCGCGCTAGGACGTTCGGGTAGTGCAGTTCCTACTAAAGAGCTACTTGCATTTAAGGCCGCGCATGCCGCCGCCCGTGACGCAGTTTGGGCCAAGGCTGATTTTAAGGCAATGTCTGACTCCCTTAAAAAATTAGGTGAAGACTGTGTGGTTGTTACGTCCCGCTCTACCTCAAAGCAGGAGTTTCTCTTAAACCCACAATCAGGACGTGAACTTTCAGACGAGTCAAAACATAAACTCAAAGCCCTCCCCAAAAAGGACCATGATCTTTTACTTGTAATTGGCGATGGACTATCGTCAATTGGAATATCAGAGCAAGCACCAAGCTTTATTCAGGAGTTTAAACTTTGCTGTGAGGCTATTAACTTAAGGCTAGGACCGATTATACTCGCAGAATATGCTCGGGTCGGCTTAACCGATAGCATCGGTAGTGTCCTCAGCTCCCCATGTGTTGTCATGCTTATCGGAGAACGCCCTGGGCTAAATACAGCTGCATCGCTCAGTGTATATTTAACCTATAAACCAGAGCCCGGACGGACAGATGCAGAACGAAACTGCATTTCAAATATCCATAGCCAAGGTCTTGAGGTAAAGGTTGCAGCACTTATGGCAGCGCACCTGGCTAAAACAGCAATCATAAAGGGACTAAGTGGTGTGGATTTGAAGGTAGAATACCTAGCACTTGACTCTGTAGCTTAATTTTTCCAATCAATTTTTTGAATCTAAACTTAGGGAGCAAAATACTCTACCTCATTGGTAGCACTTGGCTCAAAATTGCGTTTAAAGGCACGTGTTTTTAAGATACCGCTACTTAGTTCAAAAGGTTCACTATATAGCCTAGATTCAATCGTGACATCGCTACCATCAACCGTATAACGAATATCCACATCCTTATTATTCGCTGTAATTTTTACTTTAGAGTCAGGATCTCGTTCAATAATAGGCATCAACAGAACAGGGAGATCAACAGGCAACACATCCTTCTGGCTAGGTGATTTTTGATTAAAAGGGCTAATAACAAAGGCATATTGATATGTGGTGTCTTTTAACTTGTACTCGTCGTGGGTGTGCGCTCCCCAACTATTATCTCCTCCAACCCCCATTTGCAGATAATCAATATTAATCGTAAATTCTGACTCTCGAATTAATTCAAAATGATGAGAAGCCCTCTCCAAAGATTCTATCGTAAATGGCCAAGCTGATACTTCGAGTATCGGCAACCCGATAAACATAATTCCACTACCATCCTCGTCAGTTAAAGACATCCATCGCGTATCGCTTTTATTACCGCTTTCCTGAGGTCTGACGTAGGGATGAACCTGCTCCCCAATCTGCATCGCATAAATTCCAAACTTCCCGCCAGACTTCCGGTCCCAATAAGTCTCCAAAGGCCCCCGCCCATACCAAGTCACAATTTCTAAATCACCACTTACTCTCGTGGTCATACCAAAGCGAGGCATCTCAGAAAGTGTGGTGCCGCGATTATAAGTGACTTCAACAACCAACCTACCATCAGCAAGAACTGTATAAACACGTCTATACTTAGATGAACCATCTTTAAGCAAACCAGTCACTACAAAGCGAAAACCATAGCCATCTAAAAGACAAATCACATCGATCTTATCAACTCTGATACTTTGACCGGAATACCGCCAATCTCGTGTGAGCCTTTCAGGCATTTTATTACCGTTATCATTATCAGTTGGCACTCGCCAAAAATTTGGTACTAACGGTGATTTGATGTATGACGTTCCTCTAAAGTTTATATCTCTAATGTCCCCGTTTGCATTAATTGATACCAAGAAACCTCGATTCTTAACCGTAAATACTCCAAGCTCTTCACTTACCTCGAGTTTATTCAAACCTTTCTCAAAGGTTGGACGCGCGCGCGACAAGGGCTGAATCTGATGCTGATCAAATGCCACCTCAAAGCCCTGCGGTGCCCAAGAAGCCTCACTCCTAAGCCTAAACTCTATACGCAAAATATACTCATTATCAGCATCTAACTGTCCTAAAGCATTCGAAATAACGATTTTTCTCCTTGACTGCGGTGCAATATTCGGAAGGGGACTCTCCCCGGTACCAACTTGAACACCATTTTCAAGCAAAAACCATCTAAGAGACAGATTACTTAAATCCTGAAAGAAAAACTTATTATTGACTAGAATTTCGCCTTTTTGAAAATTAACTAATGACGTACTTATGGGTTGATAAACCTTTTTTACTTCTTGCAAGGCTGGGTTCGGTTTACGATCGGCCATTACTAGGCCCTTGATCGCAAAATTCCCGTCATTAGGGTAGTCTCCAAAGTCACCACCATACGCCCAAAAAGACGTGCCATCCCGAGTCTTGCCACGCAGTGCTTGATCTACCCATTCCCAAATAAATCCCCCCTGAAGTCCACGATGTTTTTCTATAACGTCCCAGTAGTCTTGCATATTACCTAGACTATTTCCCATAGCGTGAAGATATTCGCACTGAATTAAAGGCCTGTCAGAATAGTTTGCTATGTACCACTTCATATGCTCTATCGACGCATACATCGGTGCATAAATATCCACGATAGGATCTAGCTTAGCTTGTTCATAGAGAACGACTCGCGTTGGATCTCTTTTTTTAATGTATTCGATCATGCCGCGATGGGTATCACCAAATCCGGCCTCATTTCCCGGTGACCAAATAATTATAGATGGGTGGTTTTTTAAAGGTTCTACTAAATTTCTTATCCGAAAAAGCGAAGCCTCATGCCACCCAACGTCTCTATTTGGAATATAATCTCTTAACCCATGAGTCTCTAGGTTTGCTTCCGCAATTAAGTAAATTCCATACCTATTCGCTAATTTATACCACCGTGGGTCATTAGGATAATGGGAGGTCCTAACCGCATTAATGTTGTTTTGCTTCATTAATATGATATCTTGCTGCATTGTTTCATAGGGTATAGCCCGTCCAAAATCAGGATGGATTTCATGGCGGTTTACGCCCTTAAACTTAATAGCCTTACCATTGATCAATAGCTGGCCATCTTTCACCTTAATTTCCCTAAACCCAAAATCGCTTTGAATAACCTCTGATTCTAGGCCCTTTGGATCAAGTAAACTAACATAAACGTCATAAAGATTAGGCGTTTCATCCGTCCAGATACTTGGATTATGAATTGGATTTTCGATGTTTATTTTTTTCTCTGAATTACCAATGACTTCAGGAATAACGGTCAAAAATGAAATACCTTTATCAGATTTATCAGTTCCCTGAGGTACGATATTAACCTGAAGCTGATATCCTAAAACATTAGAACTCGAATGATTTTTGAGCACGACTTCCGCACGAAACATAGCCTCATGAAAATTGCTGTCTAATTTTGATGTTAAAAACAAATCTCTAATTTCAAACTCAGGCGCAGAATAAAGAAAAACATCACGAAAAATTCCGCTTAGACGCCACATATCTTGATCCTCAAGATAAGATCCGTCTGACCAACGATAAACCTCCACAGCGATATTGTTCTCACCCTCTATAAGCATTTGCGTCACATCAAATTCCGAGGGACTCATACTATCTTCGCTATAACCCACAAAGCTGCCGTTGACCCAAACATAAAACGCAGATGCAACACCGCCAAAATGTAGATAAACGCGATCATTAGGGCCTCTCAACCCGTCTGGTAATCTAAAAAAACGCTTATAACTACCGACAGAGTTATTTTGACTAGGCACTTCACCCGCCAAATT
>JACCDO012331522.1_pt1 | contig 12118 bp, 17 predicted proteins | sample 7446101 | NCBI WGS metagenome assembly JACCDO01 (sample SAMN15323440, study PRJNA562643) | freshwater metagenome | isolation source: river surface water | place: USA:Blue River Watershed | collected 2017-08-16 | reverse complement strand
TTTTGAAAACCCGAGGCTAGAGGCTTTGAAGTCGACGATCGAAAATCTCGATCAAAAGGTTGTGATATGGGCACGCTACCAGCAAGATGTGAAAAACATCCTCGAAGCATTCGGCGACAGGGCTGTGGCTTACTATGGTGAGACGGATGCTGCTGGCCGCAAAGAGGCTTTGGCCAAGTTTACAGACCCGATGGGCTCTGTGGACATTTTTGTGGCGACCCAAGGCGCGGCGGCCGAAGGCATCGATGGACTTCAAAAAGTCTGCTCTGTTGCGATTTACTACTCGAACACATTCAACTCCATCCAAAGATGGCAGTCTGAAGATCGCATTCACCGAATAGGCATGGGCGACAAGGCTTTGTACATTGACTTGATCGCGCGTGGCTGCATCGACAGCCGCTTGGTCAACAACCTGAGATCGAAGAAAGCATTCAGCGACTTGGTGCTCGATCTTGCATCATCCATGGAGATTGCAGCATGACCAACCCTCGCAAAGTCCGCAAGATGACGGATCGACAAGCAAGCATCATCAAATTCATCGCCGAGTGCAAAGCAGCGGGAAGAGAGGAAATTGAACTGGATGAGATCTTGGATCACCTGAGATCAAAAGGCGATAACCCTGTGCGCAACTCGATGATTGTTTCAATGAACATCATCGTTCGTTTGCTGGAGCATTGGGGTGTCTACTTCAAGAAACAGCGATCCGTTGGGCGCGGAAAAACACAGAAATATTTAATTAGGAGGAAACCATGACCCAAGACGATAACGAAAGTCGCCGCCGCAAGCACATGGCGGTGATGGATGATAAAAAAGAGAGTTCTGTGACTGAACAGGCTATTAACAGCCTTAAGCAACTCGTGGAGTGCCGCTGCGACGAGGCATACACAGGCAGAGGTCGGCATGATCCATATAGCGAATGTGACTACGCTGACGAGGTGAAGATTGTGGCTGAAAGCATTGAAAAGCTTGGCGCACAATTAAAAATGGTCTTGGATCGCGAGGCGGAAACGCAGGCGCGGCACGACAACAAAATCGATGCTCTAGAAGCCAAACTAGCCAAAGCCGTGGATGTTATTAAGCACCTAATCAATATTGCACCAGAAGGTGATCAGGATGAGTGGCATATTGCTTTAGATGACGCCGCTGAGACGCTGGCCAAAATCAAAGGATAAACAAAATGAGCATTCCAACATGGACAATCATGGCCCTGTCGCTAGGCGGGCCATTCGAAGGGCAAGGCCCAACTACTGCGCTGTTGTTTCCATCTTATGCAGCTTGCAGTTCGAGCATCAACACATTGCGTGAAGTGTTCGAGGCAAAAGGCTTGGACGTGATCGGCGTCCACTGTCAAGGGACGAATGCGCCTAGCAGCTCGCCATTTCCGAAGAAGAGGCCAGAATGAGAGTCAGCAATCAGAAAATGCCAGACGGAAAGGCAGCCAGCGACAAGCCAAGCATGTATGTCATCAGGGATGCGATCAGCGCGCCGCGCAGGACAGTCAATGTGCCAGTGATGTCAACACACACGCTGGAGTTTCGAACGATGCCAGTCACTGTGGCACGTGCACCATGGGAGGTGGAAAGTGAGTGACGCGCTGAAAGCAATCCTAATCCCGTTGGTTTGGGAACAGATGTGTGATCCCGTTGGCGCGCCAACACCTCTGCACCGTGCTTGGTGCCCATTGTTTGAGCAGCACTACTGGGCAGAGAGAAAGGATCGAATTCCAAGGATTGAGGCGCGTCGGGCAGCGCGAATCATGAAGGCCATAAAAATCGAACACCGCCAAGAGTTGGGATCTCACCAATCTGCATAAGCTGCCAGCTGCGCCAACAGCGCCAAACCTGTCTTGCGCGCAGCTGGCAAATCTCCATCAGCTAAAGCTTCTGCATGATCCGCAGCAGCAGGTCGCAACCGATCAATCGCGGAATTGGTCTGCCATTTCGCGCAGCCGCTTAATGCGCTCGCCATCAGTAGCACCGCCACCAGTGTCAGCTTCGTTGATCCGTTCATGAGCATCGATCTCCGATTTCAGTTGTTTGTTTTCTGTTTTTGTGGCGTTGTCGCTTCGGCCTTTGAAGTAGGCCATCGCAAAGGCCACGACCAGCGCACCAGCAGCCGCAAGCCAGATCTTGATCCGTGCCATCACCGATCACCATCCGCCCAGCTAATCAAGCGCTGACGCATGATCCAAAGAGCAGCAAGAACAATGATGCCCGCAAATGCCAGCGCCACAATCTGCGCGTGCCCATCGAGCGCACCAACAGCCGCAACACCTGCGCCAGCGCCCGAAACGATCTGGACAGCTGATGCCTGCACTGTGGTCGATTGTGCGATGTTCGCGCGCGGCTCTGGCGGCTTGGCTTTTGTTTCCCACTCGCCAACAGGATATGCTGAGCGATTGAGCTCAAAGTGCGGCCCATCTCTGAATTTTTTCCAGTCACCGCCCCAAACAATCGCCACGCCCTCTGCATCAGCTGCTGCTTTCATGGCTGGCCCAAGCTGATCATATAGCGGCCAATCAAATGCGCCTTTGCCATCAGGGCCAATGGGCAGCAAGTCAACCGCATGACCCGTTAAATGGCGACTGTTTAGAGTCTGAGATGCGCCGCTGGCAACAAGTTGTTTCTGGCGCTCAAGTGTGCGCAATCCTTCGATCACAGAGAAATCTAGCGGGCTGTCTTGCAGCGCGCGATCAAGCACACGCCGCAAGTCTGGGTGAATTCCGACCAAGTTTTTTAGGCTGCGCGATCCAAACTTACGTGTCATTTTCCAACCCTCGCTATAAGTGCTTTGATGTCATCGCGGATCTCCGCAAGCATGCTGTTTGTTTCACCACGTGAACGCTGCGCAGCTTCCATGTCCTCGCGGCGCTGATTCCACAGGCGCTTGATCTCTTTGGTGTTCTCAGCACTGCCCGCCTCAAGGCGAACGAGCCAGACGACCACCGCAACGAAGCTGACGGCTATTGGCCAGTAAGCAAAAATGCCTTCCATCGTCAACTCCTCACTGTGTTTCTAGTGCGGTTAAGCGTGCTTCTAGCGCGACGATCATCGCCTGCTGCTCTTGGATGGCAGCGGTTAGCGTGGCGACCAAGAAGGATGTATCCACCCCTTGGTACTCTGGCTTACCGTCCGCATCTACCGCGTCTTTTTCCCCGATAACACAGTCTGGAACCACTGCTTGAAGCTCGTGCGCAATAAATCCTTGGCCGTCACTGCCGTCCGCTTTCCATGTGTATGTGACAGGGTTTAGCTGAGCGACCAAACCTAGCGCGCCCGTCATAGGCTGCACGTTTTCTTTTAGGCGATAATCGGATGCGGTGACGTATGCGGTAGCCGTAGAACTAGTCGTGATAGAGCCGTTCAGGATTTCGCGTCTAAAGAATCTAATCATAGACCGCGCAATGTTATCATTGGTGCTTTGGTTAATGTCTAGGGGGGAGCCAGAAGTTACGTTTATACTTACTTCACCGCCAGCCGCTACGTTGACGCCATCGCCATCAAACACACCCGATGTGGCTGACCCACAAAAGAAAACTGTCCCGTTATCAGCAATGCGCATATTCTCACGAACTTGCGCGCCTGCGTCGTTGATAGTTTCAAACAGTAAATCGCCGTCATTTAACCGAATGCGCGCGTCTATGTTGGTGGTATCTGTTTCAGCAAAAGCAAAATTTGGGTTTGCACCTTCTATGCGGATGTTGCCTATGACGTTAAGGGCCGTTGCGGGACTTGTTGTGCCGATACCCACAAAATTATTGGTTGCGTCCACAAACAGAGTATTTGTATCAAATGCAACATTGCCAGAATTGAAAGATGGCGATCCTGTCGCTCCATCAATCACCATCAAATCGAGCCACGCACTATTCGCCTCGTTGCGAATGTGCAAGATGTTGGTGTCTGTCTCATACCAAAACTGATTGGCATAAGGCGTAGCAGGAGCTGTGTCTCCAGAGGAATTTGATGCCAGCGCCTTTAGGGCGTTGTTCAAGTCTGCGCGAGTAGCGGCGAAGCCTTGATTTGCGATATCGAAGTCATTTTGGCTCATGTCAATCCCTTACCATATCCTTTGGCGACATAGTCAAATGTCGCTGGGTTAGTGCTCACGGACGCGCCTGTATAGGTCGTGATCGTGAAGCCAGTCCTGCTTTTCGCAGAAATAACATATCTGTCGCCGTTAGCCAACGAAATTGAAACTCCGATCGCTGGAGTTACTTTGAAAGCCGATGGGAAGGTGACAGAATAAGATCCTGTGTATGTGATGTCATTGCCACTCTCAACACGATCTGGCATATCAACAATGACCTTCAACCCACGAACAGCAGGCGCTGCTGTGGCACCAACAAAGCCAGCACCTGCTGCTTTGCTCGTCAGGATTGCGCGAAACTTGATCGCTCGTGCTGCGATGTCTCCAACAATGAAGTTTTTCCAATCTGACCATGTTGGTGATCCGCTTGGGTTGTCATCGGTGTAAGCCATCTGCGTGCGAACAGAAACTGTGTCGAACTGGCTCGGATCTCCATCGAAAACACCTTCACGAGCATCGAAAAGCCCGCCAGCATCATCGAATGAATTGACGAAGTCGATGAAATCGACGTCGATATCTGTTTTTACTCGGCTAACGTATTTCTCACCGAGATCGACGTAGTTGTCAAAATAGTAGATGCCAGAATCAACGACTGATCCGTTGCCGCCATCGAAAAGACCAGCACCATCATCAAAATCTCCGACATAATCGTCGAACAGCAAGCTTGTGTCGAGAGTCAGATAGGCGCCATAGTCATCACCTGTAACAACGACAGATGACTTTGCGCCGCTGAAGGATGGATCTTGCTGGCGAGTTTCAATTACGTTCATCTGATATATGTCAGACACGTTTGTCACGACGACGATGCTCGCAGGGTTTGCGCTCAAATTTCCGAGCTTGTCAACAGCCTTGATAAAGTATGTTCCTGTCTTGGCTGGGATCACGATGCTGTTCGCTGGGCGCGAAACTTTATCGACCATGTCAATGGCATTCTGATATGATGCACCAGAAACAGCCATTGCATAGCGGATCTTGTAGTGCGAAAGATCAAGATCTGGCGAAGGTGTCCAAGTCAAATGCAGGCTGTTTCCAACAACATTGGCTGCGAAGTCCGTAACATCTTGGGGCAGGGCGGCGAAGATACTGACATAAAAATTCTCAACAGAGTTCCAATCTCCACGGATCCCAAGTGCGCTGATTGCACGTGCACGGACATCAAATGCGCCATCGCTTACGCCAAGGACTTCGAACTCATTCGATGTAGATTTTCCGACCGCCTTCCACGCAGTGTCGCCGTATTTACGATACTGCACTTCGAACTGATCTGCCTGATCAGAGTCTGATGTGATGGTGATCAGCAGCGCACCGACAACCTGTTCATTTACAAGCCGCAACTCTCCAGCAATCGTGATGCCGACGCCTACAACCTCATAATAAATTGGCAGATTGGAGTTGTTCAGAGCAAGCTCTTCTTCTTCTGCATCCCAAGCAAAGGCCTCTTGGCTCGTCTCTCGCAGCAGGAGTTGAACTCGAATTCCGCCCTCTTGCGAGATCAGCAGCTTCCAAGATTTGACTTCAAACTCTTTGTTTGTCCATCCATACTCTGAGATGGTCAGGTCAACAATGTCCCCAATCTCAACACCGAGAGCAGACAGCCCGAAATCTGCTGATATTGTCATCTGCTCGCGAGATCTGAACAGCGCCTGCTTTGCGATGCGCTGAGCGCGTGCGCCATCCGTCAGCATCGGCAATGGAAGATCAAGTGCGTTTTCGATCCCATTGTCTTCAGTGTTCAGGAAATATGAGCTGACAACTGGTGGGTATTCTGCTTCGATCCAGTCTGCAGATCTGTCGATGAATGTACCAACAACCCGATTGAAAATGTCGCGGCGAGACATCTTGGTCGGAAGAGTGATCTCGCTGCGAAGATCATCCAGAGTGAAAGACTTTACCGAAGCCTCATAAACGCCAACGCGCAGCCGCCACTCGCCGCCTGAATAATACAGCGCGCCATTGCAAGACTGCATCATGTCTGAAAGAGCAGACCCGATTGTGCTGTCAGCCCTGATCACGCCATTAATGGTGTAACGATCTTGGGAACCAGTTTTTGTCGGGATGTTGTCATCACAGTCGTTGGCAGCTGCAGAAAAGTATGTGTCATTGACTGTTGAATCGGCTAGGCCATAAGAGGATGTGATGTAATCGCGGATACACAGGGCTGCATTCGCAGACCAGCCTGTGGTGTTTGTGCGAGGATCGTAAACCTTTTTCCCTTTGACTGTTGCGGTGATCGTTGGGATTCCGCTGGCGAAAACATCCGCATCATAAGTCAGTCGGACATACAGGTGTGCGATGCCTTTTCCGATGAATGTTTCAGGAACTCCTGCACTGTTTACCATGGCGGCACTGGCTGTGGTCTGTGAACCATCTCTCTTGATGATTCGGACTTTTTCCTTCCAGCGATTCTGCGTTACAAAACCAGACCCATCAAGGGTGACGATTTTGTCATTTAGGTATATGTCACCGATCTCTTCGACTTCATGACCTGCCAAAACGACTATCATATGCAGGAATTTGTTGTTGTCTCCTGTTTCGTCTATGTAGGTGATCGTTCCGCCTTTGCGGACTTGGCCATATACATATTCCTGTGCACCAGCAGGCTCACGAATGTTGATCAGGGTGCCTTTGTTTTCGACGCCGCTACGGCTCTGCACAGACAACTTCTTCAATGCAGATACGGTCAATGCAGTGTAGGAAACATAACCTATTATTTGAGCTGCTGTCACCCCGAACGCAACAGTTGTTGCTGTCGCAGGAATTGCAGCGGCAACAGCTGTTGCAATTACCTGTGGCATGTCCACGCTCCATCGATATCGGTTATTGGCACGTATTCCAAATCACAATCTCCAAGAAACACAGCATTCGCACCATACGCAATCCCAAGGGCATAGCCAGTAAAATAAGGGCGAGCTGACTTTGAAACGACAAGTGCTCCTTTTGGCGGAAAGCCTTGCAACCGAATCAAGCCATGATCAAGAGCATCGATCAGATCAGAATGGCCGAAGCTAGATTTCATTAGCTTTGCGAAGCCTTTTTTGCTCAGACCAGCATAAAGCCCGACAAAGTCATCTGCATATCCAACGCCATGCATAGCCTGCCATGCACCATTGGTGAAGGTGAAGCAATCATGCTCTCCGAGCTTGAACTCTCGACCACGCTGCGCTTTCAAGTAGCGCGTTAGCTCTTGCGACCCCATACGACTTCCTTGTCCTGCAATTTTGTGACATGATCGAAAAAAGTGTCGCCTGGATTCCTCAGCTTGTGGTTGGCTGAAGTGTAGCGGCGGATGTTCGGCTTTTGCAGCGTGACCAGTTTGCTCTCGATGCTCAGTGTTACGTTCATTCTGTCGCCGCTGTGTTGGATCGTCATTACGTCCATAAAGCCGCTGAAGACTTCCACTACGCCGCTGACACCCTCGACGCCAAAATAGACCTTGGCAACTCGGCCTTGATAATTCTCTTGCAGCGCCAGAGAGATGATGCCAGAGGGGATGCCCGAGAGAGTTATGGTTATTCCTGTAGCATTCAGATCAGCGACTTCAGCAATGCCATCGATATTGATTAAGGTGCCAGCGCCTGTATAGACATCACCGCTGATCGTCTTGTCGCCGTAACCCGTCCAAAGTCTTATGGTCGCTGTATCAAAAAGCAGCTCGATGGCATAGAACAGAGTGACGCTGCTTTGAGCAAGTGCAGCTGCCATCCCAGCGGGAAGGGTGCGTGACATTAAATCGCCTCCATCGCGCTAAAGTTGATGCCATATATCGCAGCCTCGTTCCAGTTCCAAGAAGTCTCGTTCGAAGAAAGCCGCCAGCGCCCGACAGCATTGGTCACCGTCAGGATCGCATTGTCATTAGGGGCAGATCGGATGTGAGGCCACAAGGACAGAGTTGTTTGGCCGCTGCCATTTGTGTTTGCGTCCGCAAGAACTTTGTGTAAGGTTGCTGTTCCTGCTGCGCCAAGCTGAACATAGTCGCCTGCCTTAAGCCAACCAGTTACGCTGTTCGTGCATCCATCTATGATCAGCTCTTCACCAGTTTGGCCTGCTCCATTGACGCGAGGTGATCCTGTTGCAACTCCACGAGGTGTGCAGCCAAAAGGATCTCCCATTGTGAATGTTCCATACTGGCCACGCAGGCTTACGAGCCAAGCAATCCAAGTCTCAGCATTGTCGCGCTTCATTGGCGGAAGGCTAATGTCAGCCTGCCACATTTGTCCTTGGCTGGCTTGTGCTTGGCCAGCGAATGTGAATGGCGACATCTCATAGATGACCGCATTGATTGCTCGCAGCTCAGCACTGCGAACTCTCGTGTGAGAAAGGAAGCTGATCGGGTAAGTTGTCATCAGAAGCCTGCCCCATTAATGCTGCGACGCTGGGCATCGAACACAGCCGCCTTTGCACTTTCCGCGATCATTGGCATCAAAGACTTTATCTCGCTACGGACAGTTTGTTGAACGCCAGTGGAGACATTAATGTTCTGGATCACTGTTACGCCTGCGCCGCCGTTCAAAGCATCTTTGGATTGCGAGACCGAAAGAACACGACCAGAGCTGGAAGGAACAAAGACCTCACGGCCATTTTCCCCAACGACAGAGGCCTGCCCAGCATAAACAGCGCCGCCTGATGCGTTGCCTGTTATTCCAAGCGCGCTTCCGATTGAACCAAGGATGCCAGATCCTGCAGTCGTTGCATTTCCAAAACTTCCGACCAGACGCTGAACAACCAGCACCCTAAAAAGCTCTTTGATGATCTCAGATGCCATCGATTTGAAAGCATCTTGTGCTGTCATCGTGCCGTCGACCATTCCCATGAAAGCATCTTCCATAGACGATTGAATGGTCGATGATATGCTATCGAATTCACTCAAGCTTATGCCGAGCTGCTCGATCTGGGCTTCGTATTCCGATGCTGCGATCTTGGCTGTTTCAAAGCTCTTTGCTGCTCCAGCTTGTGCGGTTTTCGCAAGCTCTGTTTGAATGTAGAGCTGTTCGTTTGCATCAGCAAGCTCGAGTATTTTCTGAGTGTCGGCGTCAGTCGGTATTCCATCTTCCCTGAGCGCACCCATTTCCATGAGTGCCTTTTCGATCTCTTGCTGTTTTTTCTTCGCAGCGACCTCTTTGATGCGCTCTTCATTGCTGAGAGCTTGCAAACGAATTTGCTCCTCAAGGGCAGCATTTTCATCGATCATCGACTGCATTGTTCCAGCAGAATCAGCGATCTGTTGCTGAACGATTGCGCGCTTCTGCCGAGCTGCTTCTAGCTCTGCTTCGGCCAAGTCCAGCCTTTCGTATGCGGAATCTAGATTTTCGATCGTTGGTGGAAGGCCTGCTTCGCCTTGAGCCTCCATTGCATTCAGAGCATTCTGAGCCGCTGTTACAGCATCGATCTCTTTTTTCAAATCGTTGTATTCATCAGCAGCCGCTTCGATGTCGACTGTTGGAACTGAATAGTCCTGCAGCAAGAAGTCGGTTATGGCTTTGGATATGCCAGCAATGTTTTGCGCCGCGCCGATCAGCAAAGGCGAGATGTTCAGCAAGGCTTGTGTCAGGTTGGCGTTGATGACCATTGAAAGAGCATCCAGCTTGTCAGCTGCTTCTGCTGCATCTTCAATGACGGATTGATTGATGACAACACCGAGCCTGCGTGCTTCATCTGCCAGCGCATTGAGCCCAGCAGATCCTTCATTGAGCATATTGACCATGGCCAAGCCGCTTCTGCCAAAAAGGTCTGTGGCGATGGAGGCGCGCTGTGCTGGATTTTCAACTGCGCTAAGCTTGTCGGCAATCAGCCCAAGAGCTTGGTCAACAGGGACAGCAGCAAGAGCAGCCCCAGAAAGGCCCAAAGCATCCAAAGATTGCTTTACAGCAGACCCGCCCATTGCTGCATCACCAAGATTTTTGGTCAATTTCTGCAAAGAGCTTTGAAGCAAGTCAGAAGACACACCACTCAACTGGGCGGCGTAGGTTAGCTCCTGCAGCGCATCAGTTGTGATCCCGATTGCAGCTGCTGAATCCTTCAGATCACCAAGTCTGTTTGCGGCGTCTCGGACTGCTGTCCCAAGTTGCTGGATCGAAGCAATGCTAGCAAAAGCAGCAGCAGCAACTGCCAACTTGTCAAACCCGACAGAAGCAAGGCTGAGGTCTTTGTTCGCATTCTTGGAAAAGCGAGCAATGCGCCTAGAATTTGACTCCATCGCACGTGCAAATTCCTTGTCTTTTGCCGTCAGGATGATATTCAGCTGTTCTGCACTAATTGCCATCCACTTGCTCCACCAAGGCGCGATATTGATCGGCTGTCATCGCGTCTGATCCTGCCTTCTTCGGTGCGTGCGAATCATTCCAGCCTTGGAAAACGAGCCACACATCTTTTGGTATCATGTCACGGATTTCATTTGGCTTCAGACCAATCAAAATCCCGTCTTTGATCATCCCACGAACATTCAGTCGCTTTGGGGCTGATCCGTTATCGTCTTTTTTTTTGAAGCCTCATCCAGTGCATCAGGCATAAACGCCATGCCGATAGTTGCCTGAGCGATCTGGTAAAGCCGCAAAAGGTCAGCAGGCGTTGCAGAGTTGATCACCTGATCGGCATCTGAGTCTTTCATTCCACCGCCAACAAGGGCCAACGCAAGAAGATCTCGCACCTCTTTGCTGTTCAGCTTTTTGCCACGGCCGAAGAAGCCATCCCAAGCATCGAATATTCCCCGATGCTTGTCTTCAAATCTTTCAATCTCCCTGTTTCTCAGCAGGAAGACATATGAGGTGTCGCCGATGTATTCAACGACACCCCCACGAGGTGCTTCAGCGGTTATTGACATCAAGCAGCCGTAAACGTTACAGCGCCTGTGCTGGCCAACGATAGCGAATAGGTTACGCCGCCTTGCGATTCACCGCCAAATTCAAGCGATTCAATGTAAAAAGTCCCAGCATATGTTCCGAAGGCAGGAACCACAACTTGAAAATTGCATTTTGGATCTGCCTGCATCGCAACAGTGTTCATCCGCAATTCTGTGACGCTGTCTTCAAAGAATCCATCGCCAGAAATCGTCAGGTTCTTTACGCCATTAAGGCTTTCTGTCCACATGACACCAGCTGGCGTGGTGCAGTCTGGTGTGGTGACGTCGATCAGAGAGTTGTTGATCGTCATCGTCTTGCTGTTCAAGCCGCAAAGATTTGCGAAAGCTTCTGTGCCAGCGCCATCGCCGATCTTAACCAGCAGGGCGCGTCCAAGTTGTTTAGCCATGATGGCCTCCTTTTAGAGCTTGCCCAAGGCTCGTTTCTAGGCTGTTTCGAGCATTGCCCGAAGTGCGATAACAGCCGTGTATCCACGACCATCGACATCTCTTGTAACGCTGTGGTTCTCAAAAATCAACTCGACCAGAGTGAATCCTGTCACAGTTACGCTTGTTTCTTGTCTGTGCAAAGCTGCATTGACAGCTTCGACAATCTTCACAGCTTCGACACGACCAGAAGCAGAACGGCTATTTGCTTCCAGCGTCACATCCACATTTGCGCCGACTTTTGTGTCAGTGTCGAAGGCAATGGGGTTGATGTCAACAAATCGCAGATAAGGGAATGTGACACCTTGTGGAGGCTCATCGTAAACTCGAGTTGAAACCAGCGCAGTCACGCCAGCGTTAGCAACTAGGGCTGCGCGCAAGCCTTTCTGAAGTGCAAGTGCAAATCCATCAGCCACGGGTGGCCTCCTTCATTCCGCGCCGAACAGCCGCCTTGATGCTACGCTGGAATTTTGGACGCTGTGTGCTTTGCGCAAGACGAATGTAAGGCTGGGCAGCTGTCTGGCCTCGATTGCCCTTCTCTCGTCCAAATTCGACTGCTTTGGCCTTGATCTGGGCATCCTTGGTTGGCGGTGCAGCCTCAACAGATCCAGTCAGCCCATCAACTTCATATTTTGTGTGGATCCAGTTTTTGAGCTCACCAGATTTGACAGGCACCAGTCGGCGTGCCATGGTCGCTGCCTGCTCTGTGTTCAAGCGAATTGATTTTGCCAAGTTGTCATTGACCGCCTTCGG
>JACCDO010423941.1_pt1 | contig 12118 bp, 7 predicted proteins | sample 7446101 | NCBI WGS metagenome assembly JACCDO01 (sample SAMN15323440, study PRJNA562643) | freshwater metagenome | isolation source: river surface water | place: USA:Blue River Watershed | collected 2017-08-16 | reverse complement strand
TTCTTGGTGGTGCGAGAACTAGCACTACGCTTTTTAGGGGTGCTTTTTCCGCCAATATAGTTATCCATCAAATCATTCCCGCCCTTTTTCGTTTCACGTTTTTTCATATTGACAAATCCGAACGGGTTTCGTGTAATAGTAATCTTGTTGTCGCTGTATTCGACGAAATCGTAGGTCGTCATGCCGTCTTTTGCAAACATCTCGAGGATTTCGTCGCGGTTCATTTTACGTTCCGTTTTCGTGGCGACGGGGATGGTCCAGGTTTTGATGGCCCCGCGCAACATGTTAAACATGATGGCGATTTCGTTCGGATAGTTGATGATGGGGGTGCCGGATAACATGACCACGCGGCAATTTTGCGCCTTCATCAAGTAGTCGTAGAGGCGATAGTTGATGGAGGTGGTGCGTTTGATTTTATTGACGATGCGACTGACTAAATTGTGGGCCTCGTCAATGATGACGACTTTGTTGTCGAACGGATTTTTCGTATTGTTCTCGGTGAGGCGGTTCATAATATTCGCATTGAGGCCGTTGTAGTTGATGTCTTGGTATTTTGCGCGAATCATGACGTCTAATTGTTCGTCGATGGATTCCTGGTCGCCACTGGTGAGTTCGCCGAAATTCGCAGGTTTCTTGACATCGACGAGCCATGCGCCCTTATTTTTCTCAATAAATGCGCGCGGAAGATGTAGGGCCTTTTCTAAAAGGTCGATGTTGCCGGGTTGTCCCTCAATGCGGACGAATTCCCAGTATTGGTTCTTGCGATACAAATGGTCGCCGCATTTTTTCAATTCGGCGAAAAAGTTGGATTTGAGGGAGGCGGGGGTCATCAGGATGACCTGCCTTTCGGATTTCATGCCTTCGGCCACGGCAATACTGGTGCAGGACTTGCCGGAACCTAGACCGTGATACAAGAGCAATCCACGATAGGGGGAATATAGATTTAAATAATCACGCACTACTTTTTGATGGGTCAATAGCGAAAAATCGACATTATCACCACTATTACACGATGCGGTCTCACTAGCCTTTTCGATTTCGGCCAAATAGGGTTGAAAGAGTTCGCGAATTTTTTGTATATAGAGACGGCGATTGTTCATGTAATAGGGTGATGTTTTGACGACTATTTTTTCGGGTTTCGGCAAACGGGTGGCTAAAGCCGTCTTGGTGAGCTTTGTGGCGGTTTGTTCACCCTTCGCTTCTTTTGTTTTGCGGGGGCGTTTGATGGTGACGGTTTTTGCTGCGACGGTCGATTTGATAGGTTCTGGTTCTGCCTCCTCGTCTGATTTGACTGGTTCTGGTTCTGCCTCCTCGTCTGATTTGACCGGTTCTGGTTCGTCTTCTTTTTTACCTTCCTCATCTGATTTGATAGGTTCTGGTTCTGCCTCCTCATCCGATTCGGTAGGTTCTGGTTCTGCCTCCTCATCTATTTCTTTTGCGACAGGTTCATTTTCTTTGCTGGAAGCATTCTCTATAACACGTCTATCCGATTCATCAATTACTATGGCCATATCCGTTTTATGTGCAATATGTTGTTTAGGAACCTCATACATGGAATCGCCATCTCGCGGACGTTTGGATTCTTGAACAGGATATACCACCGTGAGAACATTACGCTCTTGCAAACGCTTGCGCACTAAATTATAGTCTACATTCATTTCTTTACGCATATCGACGACCTCCACTTTTTTAGCCACATCTACTTGTTTTACCACCTCTTCGTCTTCTTTTTCGACAGGTTGCATATTACCTTGAAATTCTATCAATATCGATGCCTTTTTTTTCGGCATTTTTTTGAATTGCATTTGTTCTAAATATGAATGTTCCATGCTTATATACAATAATACTAGATTATTGTATATCGTATTCATACTCAGTAGGGCGTTTTATTATCCGTGTTTTCCCAAAGAACAAATGCCTTTTTCGCGTAATCTTCTCCACATTGTGTAATAGGAATTTTGCGGTGGCCGAGGGGTTTCGCGACTTCGTCATAAATAAAATCGTCGTCGAATCCGATATCCTTTGCATCTTTGCGGGTGTTTCCGTAATAGACCCGGTCTACTCGAGACCAATAAATGGCCGACAAACACATCGGGCACGGCTCACAACTGGTATAGAGAGTGTGTCCTTGTAGACTAAATGTCCCTAGTTTTTTACAGGCGTTTCGAATGGCCACCATTTCGGCGTGGGCGGTGGGGTCATTGTCTAAAGTAACCCTATTACACCCTTGTCCGACAATATTGTTCTTTGCATCCACAATGACACAACCGAATGGGCCGCCACCTTCCACCACATTTTGCAGCGCTAATTGCGATGCCATTTTCATAAGCATTTTTTCTGGTTTTTCCATATAACTTGTCGAAGATTGATTTTAGGGTATTTGACTGTAAAAAAAATATGGTGGATTCTAGCAGTTATTGGCCAGGGGAAGCATCGATAATTTTTATGGATTCGCTAAGTATTTTTATAAGACATAGTCTTATTGGCCCGGAAGTTGCCCAATAGCAACTTCGCTCGGTAAGACATCGTATTACTGGCCCGGAAGTTGACCGATGGCAACTTCGCAGGCAATCTGTTCAGCCTTTTTCTTGATTTTATGTTTCCCTTCGCCTAGAAACACAAATATCTTTCCGTATTGTGACATATGATTGTGTATATCCTCATATCCGCCAGGAAATTTTGAATAAGGTATGGAATCCGAATGCGCTAAATCGTGAGGTGCCTGCCCTAAACATAAATAGACACCCATATGATACCCACTTTCTCCATTGTATTCGCGCACCTCCATATAATGAGGTGTGACCTTGAATTCTTTCTGGATTTTGACCTGTAATATGTTTTTATAATTGTCGTCGTTTTTAATCAGACTCACCCAGTCCACGTGTTTTTCGAAAACATTTTCCACGAAAATCTGAACCATTTGAAATCCCGGACCCGTGACAAACAAATCGTCGAACCATCGCCCGTCGTCATGAATCGAAATCTTATTGAAATCGAGAAACATGGCGCCTAAAAACGACTCAAACAAACAGCCCAGTTTTTTCAAATTCGTGCGCGTTTGTTTTGTCTCGGCATGCTTCGATAAAATATACCATTTATGTAGGCCCATTTCCATCGCGATTTTCCCAATAGATTCATTCTTCACAAGGGCAATTTTCTTCTCCGTCATGAAGCCTTCTTGTTCTTTCGGGAATCTCCTATACAGATAATATTTAGTAATACATTCCAAGACCCCATCCCCCACAAATTCCAGACGTTCATTCGATTTTGTATATAATCCCAGACAATCATCTGGTTTAGGCAAAATGACGATTTTGTTTTGTTGATTTTCGATAAGTGGGCGTTTTGTATAAGAACGATGGACGAATGCGCGTTTGTAGAGTTCGACGTTATGAATGGGGACATTGATGCCGTAATTGTGTAATATTTGTTGAATCGAATCCACATCTATGACACGATTTAGGGCATTATATGGGTCGAAAACCAACGTCTCCGAACCATTTGCGTTTCTTTCGACCCTGACGTCGTCGTCCAATGTATTTAGCGCACTTGAATATTCAAATGTGTTCATTTTATTTTTCCTACAAATAGAATGAAGAAGTATGTGTTATACTATGGCGTCTGGTGTTTATATCAATTTTGTGCCAGAATAAAAACGAAAGCATCAAAATAATATATTTAGCCAATATATATCATGGGCTATTCATGGAAAGTCTCTAGTAGAGCCAGTATCACAAATCAAAATCAAGGTGGAGGAAACGCAAAGCCAGGTTCTTTCCCCCAAGTCGGTCGCAGTAGTTGGTCATCTGTTGCCTACAACGCCAATGGTATTCCATCCGGTCAATGCTGCAAACAAAGTGACTTGAAACGTTTAAATTTCACTCACTACAGTAGACCAATCGGAACCACCATCAATGTTCCATATTTTAACAGGTAAAATAATGATTGTTTGAAAAACAATATAATAGACGTTTCCTATTATATTATTATGCGCATCATATTAGACGAGCGAGAACATGCACTCTATGAAAAAATCGATTCCATCGTGCATTTCGAAGGAAATTCCACCACCATCCAGCTTTCTCGCAAAGTTCTCCCTTTAGGCGATATATTGATTCAAACCGACGAAGAGAAAGACGTCGCACTCATTGAACGCAAGACTTTAGGCGATTTATTGTCGTCCATCAAAGACGGCCGGTATGAAGAACAATCCTATCGCCTTATTCACTCGAGTGGATTCCCCGCCCACAACATCATTTATATGATCGAAGGTATGTATTCCCAATTGAGAACCTTGCTCGAAAAAAAGACGGTCTATTCGGCGATTACTAGCCTCAACTATTTCAAAGGATTTAGCGCATTTCGCACATGTTCTCTACAAGAGACCGCCGAAACCATTGTATGGATGGCTGAGAAAATCGAGCGCAATTTCCAGAAGGGCGTGCTGCCTTCTTATTTGACACAACGACCCCGTGTATCCACAACACCTATTACACAAGAGGTGACGGCTTCCTCATCCGAAGGAGGTGGAGAAGACGAAAATACCGTAATCACTGCATCCAATTATTGCTCGGTGGTGAAAAAAGTGAAAAAAGAAAACGTCACTCCGGAAAATATAGGCGAAATCGTCCTATGTCAAATACCCGGTGTCAGTTCGGTCACTGCCATGGCCATCATGAAGCAATATAAAACGTTCTCGAATTTAATTGACCAGGTTCGCCTAAATCCCCAGAGTCTTGAGAACATTGTATGTGAATCCAAAGGCAAACAACGCAAAATTTCTAAATCTTGTGTCCACAATATAGTCGCATATTTAGGAACACAAACAATCTAAACTATGTGTATAGATGAATGTATTATACTATTTGTTCAATGAATTTTTCAAAGAGGAAAAGATGAATATTATTGCCCTACTCATATTAAGTTTAGCCATCACGATTGTGCAAACCAACGCGATTTCCTTCATTACGGCAAATATTATTCAATCGGTGGAGAACCATCAAGTCAAACAAATATGGAAGTTTTTCGGCTATTTCGTGAGTATCTCCGCCCTCTTCTTTTTCGTGTATTATGGATTCAAAATGGTACAAAACAACATATTGACAAAACTCACTCAATGGCTCAAACATCAAATCTTCAAAATCATTTTGCTCTCGAATAATGAGAGCATGAATCATGTGAATTTCATCGAATTCATCACCCCTATTACACGAATCGCAGTATCTTGCTACGCACTCTTTTTCGATTTAGTGACGGTGATTATTCCTATGCTGGCGTTTCTAACGATTATTTCGACGTATTTTTGCTACAAGAACATAACATTCGGTTCGCTGTTTATCGTGGCAAACATTTGTATTGTTCTCTATTTAGCGTATTTTTGGAAAGATTTAACCAAATCAAAAAGCGAACATGAAGTGAAAATCAATATAAATGAAAAATTTATTATCGACATTTTGAATAATATAGACAAGGTGATTTACCGGGGACAAACCAAAAATGAAATTGACCAGTTCTCGCAAATGACAGATGAAGGCATTCAAAGTGGTTTGTCGTTTTTGTCATATACTACTTTTCATATGATGGTTATGACAGCATTCGTATACGGGATCCTCTTTTCATCCATATGGTATTTGATAAAACTCAAATTCAAAAAGAAAATCGACTCGACTATATTCATCACCTTTTTCACCATTTTGCTGTTGTATCGTGACAAGATATTAAACGCAATACAAAATATGCCCGATTATTTAGAATTTATAGGTAGACTTGAATATATTTTAGACGATTTCAATGCCATGTTGGGAAAAAAACAAAACATTCATGATATTCTTATGAAAACATATTCACCCGTGCAACTCGAATTCAAAAAAATCCAGTTTCGCAATGTCAGTTTCACCTATACCAACAAAGAGGCGATTCCTATCTTTGATAATTTGACAGTGAGCGTCGATACCTACCATAAAATCATAGGTATGACCGGTTTATCTGGAAAAGGAAAATCGTCGTTTGCTAAATTAATATTGCGATTGTATGAACCAACTAGCGGCTCAATTTATATCGATGACGTGGATATTTCCACCATTGACCCCAATTATATTCGTGAAAATATTACCTATGTCAATCAAAATTCCCGCCTTTTCGATAAAAAAATCATTGAAAATATGGTGTATGGATGTAATTCTTTAGAAGCTTGTCAGACTCATTTGAAAGAAATCATGCGTTATCCTAAAATACGACAACTATATAAAAATGTAGATGTTCTCAATGGAAAAGCGGGGTCTTTAGGCGAAAATTTATCAGGCGGTCAACGCCAGGTGGTGAATATTATCAGCGGACTCATCAATCCTTCTAAAATATTAATATTGGATGAACCCACCAATGCCCTTGATGCTGACTTAAAGAATGAAGTTCTCGCCATGATTCAACATTTCCGTCAATATAAACAATGCATCATTATTATTACACATGACCGCGATGTATATTCGCTCTTTGACGAAACCCTACAAATTTAGAGCACCGAAAAAACCGAAAAAAATACCATTTCTAAAAAAGTCCTGTAAAATAAAAAAATTAACTATTCATTAAAAATCATCTATTTGCCTATTTTCCTATAACTAAACATGTAGATAGATTTGAACAGGAAAACTTTGCAAAACAGTTCGGCGTGTTGTTTGGAGTAATGGCAGTTTATTGCCCTCGGACGCACCCTCCATTATCCAGGAAAAAAAAATTACTTATACAAAGTAATTTTTTCAGAGGCTACCTCTTTTTATTTAATTAAATTACAGGTGAATATAAAGTTAAGGTTATCTTTTTATGTTAGGGTTATTTCTTCTGGAGTTGGGTAGGGTTATTTTTTCTGGAGTTGGGTAGGGTTATTTTTTATGGCTTTGATTAGGGTTATTTCTTCTGGAGTTGGTTAGGGTTATTTCTTATGGCTTTGATTAGGGTTATTTCTTCTGGAGTTGGGTAGGGTTATTTCTTATGGAGTTGGTTAGGGTTATTTTTTCTGGCTTTGATTAGGGTTATTTCTTCTGGCTTTGATTAGGGTTATTTCTTCTGGCTTTGATTAGGGTTATTTCTTCTGGCTTTGATTAGGGGTATTTTTTCATTGTATAAAATTTTTCTCACTATAAAATATAAGATAATATCCGCGCCCCAATTCTCATACTCTTTTGATTGTTCTTGATACTGTTTTAACATATATTTTCCGGATGGAGAAAATATATTTCTTTTATAGAGTTCTAATAAAACTGGTAATAATTTTTCTGGCTTAGTAGAAGTATCTTCTAATATTAATTTTTCGGTTTTCTCAATGGCTTGTAGAGTCGTTTTCAACACGATTGTTTCAAATCGGTCACTGATTTTACCGCAATCAATTATCATCGTAGCGTGTTGTTGGTTCATTGTTGTGTTTACTAATTGTTTGGTGGTTTGCTTATAGTTATTTGTAAAAAAGGAATTCAATTTTTTACAAAGTCTGAAACACGGGAAAATAATATTTTCATGCCCCTCTATTATTCTTTTGTTGGCGGAGGTAATTCATTTGGTGGTGGAGGGTGACCGAACTGTCCGGGAATGAAGGCGGTATTTTTTATGTTTGAGTAGATAGGTTTGGTGATATTGTTCTCGTCGTATTTTCCAGAGTCGACCTTGCCTTGTGTGTATAAGACACCACCCCAGTTAGGGTCCATTGGATTGTCGCTCAGCGATTGACCGTCAGGTGCTTTGCTGGTCGAATCATGGATTTCATCGAGTTTTGTGTAGATACCAATGGTTAATCCCATCGGGTCAAATCCAGCGTAGTTGCCGGCATTGTATGGAGGATGGTCGCGATTTGCGTCCATGACTGGCACAGGAATGCGAGGAGGTAAGACTACATTTTGTGCGGCTGCTGCGGATAATGGCATGAGGCCGGGTTCCATGCGAAATGGATTCGGTCTCATGCGATATACATCTTCACCCTGTGTGGTGGTTTCATGCTGCAAAAACAATACGGGACAATCTCGTCCTTTTTTGCGCTCGATTTCTAAATAGTTGATGTATTCGTCTAAATTATAAAACGGTAGCGGATTCACCCCTTCGACCATTTCGGCGTTTGAATTATACAACAATAATATATTCCCACGACGAATCAATAAATCTGGGCAGGGTTGCACTTTCGGTTTTCCATTTTCATCTTGTGTAGTCATTCCTTCCAATGGGAAAAATACATCGTCTAATTTGCCCGTAGCATACAAGTATCCACCAACAATAAATACAATGATTAAAAAAAGAACGAATATTTTGTTTAGATATTTCATATACACTATTGCCACAAAAGATTTTTATTCTTTTTTCTCCCTAAAATGTATATGAATCCCTTTATCGAAAAACTATTACTAACAGAAGAACATAAAGCGCCTGCCCCACAACAAGCATCACCAAATGTTTTCGTGGTCGGAAAAATATACGCCACCTGGTGCGGTCACTGCGTTGCTTTAGAACCTAAATGGAAAAAACTCACCAGCCAATTGCGAAAAATGGTTCCCAAGAAACAACATTTAGTCATCGCCGAAATCGAATCCGAAAACATGGATGCAGGTTTAGCTGCTCTAAATGCCACCCATCTTCCCAATTCCGAGAAAAAAGTCGAACTCAATGGCGGATACCCTACTATTTTCAAAATTATAAACGGAAACGTAGCCTATTATGAAGGCCCTCGCGAAGTGAAACCCATGCTAAAATGGGCTCTAGATGGAATCAAAGCAAAATCTATAACACAAAAGCGCAATCATAATCGCAAACACAATAGAACCGAAAAACGCCATAAAAAAAACAAAAATGTGTAAAATTGAATTATAGACAATTTTGTATTAGAATACTAATACAAAAATGACAACAATTATCAAAAAACCCGTGATTCACAAAACTTTCCGTTTGTTAGATTTCCACATCTATGACGAAAAGGCGCAAGGTGGTGGCGATGCATCGTCCGATGACGGCAGCGTCGATTCCGAAACGAGACCAAAGACCGATGACGGCAAATTCGTGATACAAATGTTTGGCATCAACGAATCCGGCGAAACATGTTCGCTTTTCGTGAGCGATTATCAACCCTTCTTCTTCATGAAAGTGGGCGACAAATGGAATCAAGGCAATGTTACCCAGCTTGCGAACGAAATCAAAACGAAAATCGGCCGTTATTACGAAGACGCCATTGTGAGCGCCACCCTCGTCGAATTCAACAAACTCTATGGATTCTCGGCGGGAAAAAAACACAAATTCGCAAAGTTTGTATTTACTAGCCAGTCGGCCTTCAACAAGGTCCGCGGATTATGGTATCAATACATCAAGACCGATGACGGCCGCAATGACCGCAAACCCTTCCCCCTAAGGTCGCAGGGTGTCACCCTCGAATTATACGAAAGCACGATTCCGCCACTTTTGCGCTATTTTCATATTCAAAACATCAGTCCATCTGGATGGGTCTCCATCCCTCTCAACAAAGTCGCGAAACCTTCCATCAAGACGACGACTTGCACCTACGAATTCATTTGCAAATGCGCATCTATAACACCAATGCCCGACAAGGAAACACGAGTTCCTTACAAAATATGTAGTTTTGATATTGAGGCCAGTAGTAGTCACGGCGATTTCCCACTCCCACAAAAAACCTACAAACGTTTAGCCATGAATATGGTCGATGTATTTAGCGCCCATTTTCGCGCACAACCACTCACTCTAGAGCAGAGCACACAATTATGCAAAAAAATCGTATTAGCCGCCTTCGGACATGGAAAATGTGATGACATTGATTTAGTCTATCCACAAATCGAGCCATCGAAACAACGCGTCACCCAAATCCTAAACACCGTTTTAGAAACTCCCCTCGACCATATCAAATCGCTAAAGCTGTCTGATGACGACAATTCGGAACTACTCACGATTGATTCCATCTTCGAAAAAATCAAGGACGAATTTCAACAAACCGCGGATGGAGCAGGTGTTATAGATGATGATTCGGACGGCGAAGCCGACGAAGGCGAGGTTGCGTATCGGGCACCTGCGGTAACGAAGGCAACAAACAAACCCGCAAAAACATTACAAAAACCCGCAAAAATTACCATCGTGGAATTATTGATGAATCAAGAGCAAAGTCGCGAGACGAAAGTCCAGGTGGTCAATGAAATCCTCACATTGCAATTCCCCCGCCTAAAGGGTGACGAAGTGACGTTCATCGGGTCGACCTTTATGCGTTACGGCGAGGCGGAGCCCTATTTGAATCATTGCTTAGTCGTAGGCACATGCGATGCCGTAGAAGGAGCCGTCATTGAAACTTCGACAACGGAACGCGACCTCCTTCTGCAGTGGACCGAGCTCATTCAACGCGAAAACCCCGACATTATTATCGGTTACAATATCTTCGGTTTTGATTATGAGTTTATGTTTCGTCGCGCACAAGAATTGAGGGTAGAACGCGATTTCCTACTCTTGTCGCGCAAAATGGGCGAATTCTGTGCAAAAGAAACCAGGGGAGAAAGAGGCACCGAAGTGTCTATCGAAAACACGAAAATCCAGTTAGCCAGTGGCGAATACGATTTGCGCTATTTCAAAATGACGGGACGTCTGCAGATAGATATGTATTCCTATTTCCGTCGCGATTTCAATCTCCCTTCTTACAAACTGGACGACGTCGCCGGTCAATTCATCAGTGACGACGTGAAAAAAATCGTTTTGACAAATGACCCTATCACAAACAATCCTATTACACAATTATACAGTCAGAATTTGATGGGCCTACACGTCGGTGACTTTATTCATATTGAAATCGGCGGATTCACGTCAGATTATTATCGCGATGGTAAAAAATTCATCGTGCAAGAGATGCAAAAAGGTGTGACGGTCACGGAAACCGTCAAAGAAAAAGAAGTCACCACTACCTATAATGTGATTGTGCTAAATGGCCACGAAGATGTGACAAAGGCGGCCAACGGAAAAACGATTAAATGGGGTATGGCAAAAGATGACGTGACTCCACAAGACATTTTCCGATTAGCAAAAGAGAGTTCGGCCGGTCGTGCTATAGTGGCGAAATATTGTATTCAGGATTGCAACCTCGTGCATCACTTGATGAACAAAATCGATGTGCTCACCGGTTACGTCGAAATGTCGCGTATTTGCAGCGTGCCGATTAGTTTCCTCATTTTCCGAGGCCAGGGTATTAAACTCACGAGTTATGTGGCGAAGAAATGCAGGGACAAGGATACGCTAATGCCCGATTTAGACAAATCAGGGTCGAATGAAGGATATGAAGGGGCGATTGTTCTTCCGCCTAAATGTTCCATGTATATGGACAACCCCGTGGCTTGTGTGGATTATGCCTCTCTCTATCCATCGTCCATGATTAGTCAAAATTTCTCGCACGATAGCAAGGTGTGGTCAAAAGAATATGATTTAGATGGCAATTTAGTGGGCGAACGTGGTGAAAAAGACCCGAAAACGGGCAAATATATCTATGACAACTTGCCCGGATTCGAATATATCGACATTGAATTCGATAATTTCGCATATCGACGCAATCCGCTCAAACCCGCTGCGAAAGCAGTGAAGACGAAAATCGGTAAACTGGTTTGCAGGTGGGCACAGTTCCCAGAAAATCGCAAAGGTATTATGCCTTCGATTTTAGAAGAATTGCTAAAGGCTCGTGCGACTACCCGCAAACAGGCGAAAACCGAAAAAGACCCCTTTATGCAAAATATATTAGACAAGCGCCAACTCGGATATAAAGTGACGGCGAATTCGCTTTATGGACAATGTGGTGCAAAAACCTCTACGTTTTATGAGAAAGACGTCGCAGCATGCACAACCGCGACCGGTCGCATGATGATTACCTATGCCAAACGAATTATTGAAGAAGTATATGGGGATAGAGTATACGAGACTGCTATTCACGGACCCGTGAGGACCAAGGCAGAATACGTATATGGTGACAGTGTCGCTCATTACACCCCGGTGTATGTTCGAATATTCGACCCCGTTTCCGCGACCCATTCATTTGACATCATTACTATAACACAATTAGCTGAAAAATATGGAAACAATCAATGGATAAAATGCATCGAAGAAGGAAAACAAG
>JACCDO012214715.1_pt1 | contig 12119 bp, 8 predicted proteins | sample 7446101 | NCBI WGS metagenome assembly JACCDO01 (sample SAMN15323440, study PRJNA562643) | freshwater metagenome | isolation source: river surface water | place: USA:Blue River Watershed | collected 2017-08-16 | reverse complement strand
GCCAGACCGCAAGACGCCGCCGGCGCCGCGCGAACTGCGCATCGAAGCCAACTGCCGCCGCGCCGCGGATGGCACTGCGATCGAGCCACTCACGCCGCGCGAGATCGCGCGCATCGTGCGCGAACTGAAGAAGCGGAAGCCCGAGGCGATCGCGATCGGCCTGCTGCATTCGCCCACCGCGCCGCAAGACGAACGCGCGATCGCTCGTGCGATCCGCAGCGCAATGCCCGATGTTCGAGTCACGTGCAGCGCCGAGCTGTGGCCCGCACTCGGCGAATACGAGCGTTTCTCCGCCGCGATCCTCAACGCCGCGACCGCGCCGCTTGTCAGCGCCTACACGGAGCGCATCCAGAGCCAGATCGGCAACGGCACGCTGCGGTTGTTCCGTTCGAGCACGGGCATCCTGCCGGCGAACGAAGCGCGCGCATTCCCTGCGCGAGCGATGTTCTCGGGCCCCGCGGGCGGCGTGCTCGCGACGCAACGACTCTGCGAAGCGATCGGCATCGAGCGCGCCGCCGCGTTTGACATGGGCGGCACGTCGACCGACGTGTGCCTCGTCGAGGATGGCCGCATCCAGACCGACCAGGGCCAGATCGCGGGCTTGCCGCTGCCGCTGCCCACGGTCGATGTGCACACCGTCGGCTGCGGCGGCGGCAGCATCGCCTACTGCGACCGCGGCGGCGCGTTGCGCGTTGGCCCGGAGAGCGCGGGCGCGGACCCTGGGCCCGCGTGCTACGGCAAGGGCTCGGAGCCCACGGTCACCGATGCGCACGTGGCGCTCGGGCACCTCGGCGCGTCGACGCTGCTCGACGGCGGGTTCACGATCGACCCAAGCCGCAGCGTGCGGGCCATCGAACGGCTGGCGAAGAAGCTGTCGCTCTCGGTTCGCCGCACCGCAGAGGGCATCCTCGCCGTCGCCGACGCGTCGATGGCGCGCGCGCTGCTTCGCATCACCGGTGAACGGGCCGTGGACCCCGCGACCGCGCCGCTCGTCTGCTACGGCGGCGCAGGCGGGCTCCATGCCGCGCGACTCTGCGCGCAACTCGGCATGCCCGAGGCGCTCGCTCCGATGCACCCGGGCGCGTTCTCCGCGCTGGGCTTGGCGCTCGCCGGCGACTCGGCAGAAGTGGTCGAAGCGGCCCTGCAACCGTGGTCGCAGGCCAACGAGCGGCAGTGGCGCGCTCGCGGAACCCAACTGCGCAAGATCGCGGAGGGGCAACTCGACGCCAAGCCGAGCGCGGACGGCAAGCAGGGCGCCGCTACGAGCCGAGCCAGCTTCGTGTTGCGCTATCGCGGCCAAGGCCAAGGGCTAGCGATCGAAGCGACGAAGGAGCCGCTGCCGCGTGCGTTCGAGCGAGCCCACGAACAGCGGTTTGGCTTCGTTCAGCCCGGCACGGCGATCGAGTTGGTCCGCATCGCGGCGCGCGCCGAGCGAAGGGGCAAGCCGTTGCCGGCATGGCATCCCGTCGCGGCCGGGTCGCGCGCGCCCAAGGCCCAACTGCGCAAGCCGCCGATCGGCGGCGCGCCCATCCGCTGGCTTCGCCGCGACGAGCTGCCGATCGGCGCCACGATCTTTGGGCCATGCGTGATCGAAGAGGCCACCGCGGCAACGCTCCTTCCCAACGGCTGGTCTGCCCGGATCGAGCCGTTTGCGATCCGAATGCGGAAATCGGCGCGTTGACGAACTGCGATTTGCGAGCTAGTGTTCTGCGCGCCTGAGATAGAGGAAGACGAGACGGCTCACCACCTCGCGACCTCGCTAGAGACCGAATACCGCCAGACCCGGCGCAAGCTTGGAATGGCAATCGCACCCTGCCGGGGGTTGTCCGCCACGGACGTAAAAACTTGACTCTCCTTCTTCCCCTTTTCCCGAAGTTTCACCCCCGGTTTTCTTTCGCTCGCGCGGTCTGAACGCAGCAGTTGGAGCCAACCAACCGCTGGCACAAACGAGGCCCCTTGCGATGTGTGCGAGATCCGCAGCGGACTGCGGGATCTGCAGCAGCACTTAGCGTGCTCAGCAGCGGACACTGAGCTTGCTCAGCAGCAAAAACTGAGCACCCGCAATCCGCGTTAGCGCGGAGGCTGCGATAGCTCGCGCGACGCAGCGTCGAGCAACTGCGCGACAGCACCAAGCTGCGGATCGAGTTGGCGCGCGCGGCGCCAGTCCTCCACCGCGAACTCGATCGCGCCTCGACCGTAGTGCACGAGGCCGCGCTGTAGCAGCAGGCGAGCAAGGCGGCCGCACACGCGCGCATCCGACGGCCACTGCCGATGGAGCGCGAACATCTCGGTCATGACCGAGTCGAGTTGCCCGCGCTGCAGTCGCGCCTCGAGCCGCGCGAGTTGCGCGCCCACGGGATCCGCTGCGCGCGGCGCGTTGCGTTCGCTCTCGCCCATCGGCACCGGCGCGATCGCAGCGCTGGACTCCGCGTCCGCGCGCGTCGCATCGACTGCGACCGCCTGCGGCTGCGCGTCGATGGCCTTTGCGTCGCGCGCAATCGACGTCGAATCCGCGTCGTTCCTCGCCGCCGCGCGACGCGACTCCGTCGCGATCAACAGCTGACGCGTGCGCTCGTCCTCGGGCCACGCGCGCTGCGCTTCCAGAAACGCGGCGATGGCCTCGTCACAGCGCCACTCCGCGCGCAAGCGAAGCCCCTGCAGCGTCAGTTCCTGGTGGCGCCGCAACCGTTGCTCGAGCGCCGCGGCCTGCAAGCGAGCCTGCGCGTAGCGAGGATCCCTGGGCTCGACTTCGTCGAATGCGCACAACGCGAGCGTCAGGTCGCCGCGCTCGCGCGCAGCCTCCGCGCGCAAGAACGGATCGCCGATCTCTGCGGCGCTGCGCTGCGGCATTCGGCATGCGCCGACGCTGGCAACGAGCGAGAGCGACAACGCGAGCAGCGTTCTCACGCGCGATCCTCCGGCGGCAGTTCTTCGAGCATCACTTCGAGCTCCGCGCCGAGGTCGTAGTCGAGGCCTTCTTCGCGTTCGTTCTGCGTCGCGTTCGGCAAGCTGCCTGCTGGCAGGATCATCACGGCCTTCGCATCCGCGCCATCGCTCTCCGCAGCGGCTGCCTCGGCCGGCAAAGCGCGCACGCACTCCGCGAACAGATCGAACAGCCACGGGTCGTAGGCCTCGCCGCGCTCCTCCGCCATGCGGCGCAGCGCGGCCTCGCGCGACAACGGCGTCGGATCGCCGCACGTCGTCCAGAGATCGAATGCGCTCGCGATCGAGAGGATGCGCGAGCCGAGCGGAATGCGGTCGTTGCGCAGCCCTTCCGGCACGCCGCAGCCATCGTGTCGCTCGGACTGATGCCGAACGATCAGCGCGACAGGACGCAGGCTCGGCAAGCACTCAAGGCGCTCCGCGGCGAGCGCAGGATGGCTGCGCACCAGCGCCTGCTCTTCTTGCGTCAGGCTCTTCTTCTGCAGCAGCGCCGGACGAATCCATGCGCGGCCCAAGTCTGCGAGCCTGCATGCGAGCGCAAGGTCGCGGCGATCCATCGCAACAAGCGACAGCCGATCGGCGAGCAGCAACGCGTAGCGCGAAGTGCGAGTGCCGTGGCCGTCCGGCACGAGGCCGCGGCGTTCGAGCCCTTCGACGACTTGCAGCGAGACTTCGACGAACGGATCGACGACGCGATGGAGCCCGTCGTGCACGCCCTTCTCCAACTCCTGCAACGCAAGGTGGAGTTCGTGCAGTTCGCGATCCGCACTCGGCGCAGGCGCAGCGGTCGGCTGGCCCTGAGCCATCTGGATGATCGATGCCGTGGCACCGCGCACGCGCTGCGCCCAGTGCTGCGACAGGATCCACGCGGCCGCGATCAGCGTCGCGCCGCCGAGCAGCACGAGGCCAAACAGGCCGAAGTCGAACGCGGACTTGGACAGCGCGGGCTCGATCTGCAGGCGAATCTCGCCGAGCACTTCGCCGCCAAATCGCACCGGCGCGATCGTCTCGCGCACGGAGCCATCGCCGTCGTCGCGCGCGACCGTGCGCTGGAACGCGCCGCCATGCGCAAGCAGCGACAGCGAGCGATCGCCGAGCACGAGGTCGGTGTCGAGCACGACGCGTCCCGAGCGCTCAAGCACGAGCACGCGCGCTCCGTGCAGGTCGCGGCTCGCGGTCGCGAGCGTCGACAAGCGGAGCAAGTCCCCGCGCTCCAGCAGCGGCCCCGCGCGATCGGCGACCTGTTGCGCAAAGTGAACGTCGCGCGCTTGGTCGTCCTCTGCGCGCCGCTGCGCTTGCCGATCCGCGCCGAGCAGGCCCATCAGCGCTGCGACGAAGAACACGCCGACGGCGAGCGCTGCGCACAGACGCGCAGAAACCGTCAGCTTCTTGGCTCGCAGCGACCGCGGATTCGACATCGGCGTCCTTATCGACGCCGATGGGTCTCCGCCTTGCGGTTTCTCGCGCCGGCAGCGCGCGGATCGTCCGATGGCGTCGGGAGTCTCACCCGACGCAGCGCTCGCTCAACCCAAGCGAGAGTCGGTCGTCACTTGCCGGGCGGCGTGACGGGCGCAGGCGTTGGCGCGGGCTCCGACGGGGTAGCCGGCTCCTTCAACGCTTCGAGGCTCTCTACTTCGATCTGGTAGATGTCGACGCAGTAGTTGTCGATCGACGTCGCCTCGACTTTGAACGTCCCGATGATCTTCAGCGGGTCGAAGAAGTAGTCGGTCGTCTTCCCCTTCGGCATCACGATGCGAACGATGCCGTTGATGTCCGGCGGCTGGCCGTAGCAGCACGACCAGAGCGACTGCACGAGCAGGAACTCCTTGATGTCCTTCACATCGTCGATCGGCAGCATGAAGCCCGACATCAGGACCTTCTTGCCGTGCAGGTCCTTCACCTTCTTGGGCATGCCCTTGAGGCCGTCCTCGTAGGGCCAAGCCGAGAGCTCGTCGAAGGTCACGATCTTGTCGAGGCCCTCGATCTTGCCCTCCTTGATCATCTGCTGCAGTCGGCGCTCCGCCGCGAGCATCGCCTCGGCGCTGCGCATCGCCGCGAGGTCCGCCGGATCCGAGCCCATCGGCATCGGCTGATCCGGCGCGGGCTTGTCGATACGCGGCTCCTGCGCGGGCTGCTCCTGCGGCGCGGGCTTGGGCTCCTGCTTGCCGTCTGCGGGCTTCGCTTCGGGCTTCTGCTCTTCCGGCTTCTTCTGCTCGGTCTTCGGAGCCGGTTGTGGCGCGGGCTCAGGCTTTGGCTGTTGCGCGGCGAGCAGCGCGCTGGTGAGCACGACGGCGAATGCGATCTTCATGGCAAACGTCTCAGTAGGTCTGGGAGAGGTTGTCGGCAACCTGGGTCGTCGATCCCTTCCAGGCAGGGAGCAATCCGGCGAGAGCGCCGAGCGCGCCCACGCCGACGAGAAGGTATAGCTCGCGCGGCGCAAACGTCGCCCACTCGAGCCACACGCCCGTCATTTCCTCCACGGTGGACCGAAGGAGCAGTGCGGCGACGTGGCAGCACAGGACGCCGACCACCGCGCCCGACAACGACAGCGCGGCGGCCTCGCCGACGATGATCGCGACGATCTGCGCGCGGCGCGCGCCGAGCGAACGCATGATCGCGATCTCGCGGCGGCGCTCGTTCATCGTGTTGTAGATCGCGACCGCGATCATCATCGCGGCGACGATGAGCACGAGCTGCGCGACGATCTCGAGCCAGTCCGCGGCGTTGCCGAGTTGCTGGAGGAACTTGGGGATGACGTCCTGCGGCCATGCGACTTGCGCGTCGGGCCGCGTGCCAAAGTCCCTGCGCAAGAACTGCGCGCCGAGATGGTCCTTGGGGTCGGCGAGGATCGCGGTCAGCGCGAGTTGGCGCGCAGTGACCGGCAGCTTCGCGGCGTCATCCGGGTTCTTGCCAGCAGGGATCTCGACCTTGAACAGTCCGCCTTCATGCCCGCCGACGAGCAAGTGCACGGACAGCGGCAAGAACACCGTCGTGTCGAGCGGCGAGTTGGTCGGCGCGAGGATGCCGACGACTTCGCACGCCGCCTCGGGGTGCTCGTGGTAGCCAAACTCGCCGTGCTTGCCGTGCACGGGCACGATCGTGCTGCCGAGCGACAACTGCATCGCGCGCGCGACGCGATGGCCGACGACGGCCTTCTTCCACTTCGCGTCGATCTGCGGCCGCGGCGGCAGCGGCTTCTCGCCGGCGCGACGCGCGCTCTCAAACGTCGCGAGCTGTTCGCCGAGCGCTTGCAGCTCCGCATAGGTGAATGCCCACGGACCGCCTTCTGCGAACTGCAACGGCGCGCGCTGCCATTCGTAGAGCGAGAACATCTCGTCGACCGTGCCGATCACCGGGAACGACCAACGGCTGATGCTGTCGCCGCGCGCCTGCGGGATCGCGTAGCGCACCGCGCCGCGGCGCGAGACCTTGCCCGCGCGCAAGTCGTCGCAGACGGACAACGGGATCTGCCCCGGCGCGTCGCCGACATGGAAGATCGTGTTGAGCAGCAGTTCGAGCTGCGAGCAGTCCTTGGGCCCAAGCACCGCTTGGTAGCCGCCGATGCTGCCCTCGTAGCGATCGCGCGTCTGCTCGGCCATCAACATGATCGCCGCATAGAGACCCGTTGCGACTGCGATCGCGATCGTGGTCAGCACGGTCGAGACGAGGCGAATGCGCAGATTGCGCATGCTGATCGACCACAGCTTCATGACGAGGCCCTCCGCAACGTCGCGAGGTCGACCGTGCGCTGCATGCGCAGCGCGGAGTCGGGATCGTGCGTGACCATCACCACCGTCTTGCCGCCTTCCTTCGCGAGCTGAAGCAAGAGATCGAGCACTTGCGCGCCCGTCGCGCGGTCTTGGTTGCCGAGCGGCTCGTCCATCAGGATCACTTCGGGATCGTTGACGAGCGCGCGGCAGATCGCGACGCGCTGCACCTGCCCCACCGACAGTTCGCTCGGTCGATGATGCATGCGGTCCGAGAGGCCGACGCGCGCGAGCAACTCCTTGGCGTGAGCCTCTGCCGAGTGACTCGCTCCGCGGCCGAACAACGCGCCGAGCATGACGTTCTCGTAGGCAGTGAACGGCTGCAGCAAGTTGAACGTCTGGTAGACCATGCCGATGTGCTGGCCGCGGAAGCGATCGCGCTGCGGCTCGCTCATCGCATCGATGCGCTGCCCCGCGATCTCCACCTCGCCCGCGTCCGGGCGCAGGATGCCGGCGAGCACGTGCAGCAGCGTCGTCTTGCCCGTGCCCGAGCGACCGACCAGCGCCACTTGTTCGCCCTGGTCAATGCGGAGGTCGGTGACCTCGCAAGCCAAGACCGAGCGCTCGCCTTGGCGGTAGCTCTTCGTCACGTTGTGCAGGTGGATCATCGGCGCGCTAGCGAACGGGGCGAGGAGGATACGAAGCAGGGGCCGCGGATGTCAGCGGCGGAGCAGGTTTGCCGCAAAGTCGAGTTCGCGCGCGAGGAGCGTTGGCAGCGGGTCCGATCGCATGCGCTCGGGCAACACGCTCCACGTGTAGGTCTCGACCTCGCACAGCGGCGGCTGTGGCAATTGCGCGATGCCGAGCAGCGCGCGCTCCAGGTCCTTCTTGGTCGAGCCAAACGCGCCGTCGCGGTCCCACCACAGCGGCATGTGGTAGTGCGTGCGCACCGGGCCTCGCGCGAGCGCGGCGGCGAACTCCGCACGACGCGACGCTGCGTCGGCTAGGTCGAGCGCGCGGACGCCTTCGCCCACCGTCTGATGCAGGTAGCGCGGCTCGCCAAACGCGAACAACTCGTCGAGGCCCGCTTCGTTGCGCACTTCGAGACACGACGAAACCTGCACCTTGGGCACGGCGATGCCGCGCGCGAACAAGCTGTGGATCGCCGCGAGCGGATCCTCGCCGACGACGAACAGGTGGCAGAGGTCGACGCAGACGCCGAGATGCTCGCGCAATGCCGACTCGGGCACCGTCGGCCACGCGCCTTCGTCGAACAGCCACTGCTCCAAGAAGTCTGCGGCATCGTGCGCGCGTTCGAGCAAGCAGAACGGCTCTGGCTCGAGCGCGAGCACGCAATGCACGCCGGTGCGGTCGCGCAGGTCGCGCAGCATCGAAGCCATGCGCGCGAGGTTGCGCGCCATGAGCCGCAGGTCTGCGAGTTGCCCCGGCGCGCGATAGCCGAGCGGCAACGTCGACAGCGGAATGACGTCGCCCGGACGAGCGAGCGCTGCAGCGGCCTCGGCGCACTCGCGCGTGTAGGTCACGCGATCCTCGTTCGACCAATCGGGCTCGTAGACGCGCTCCTTGACGACCTCGCCGTGGAAGTCGCCATGCGGAAACACATTGAGCGTCCACAGCGGGATCGACAACCGCTCCATCGCGTCGCGCACGCGCTGCTGCGTCGCGGGATCGCGCGCGATCGCGCTCGCGACCGCGTGAGGCCACCACGCGCCGAGCCCAAACGGCCGCGATGCAGCGCGCGCGAACGCGGCGACCTTGGCGGTGTGCGCCTCGAGCGAATCGAGGAAGCCGTCGACGCTGTCGGCAGCGTGCACGTTGCCGCAGTAGGTCAGCTTGGGATCGCGCGCCGTCGTCACACAGCCAACCATAGCAAGCAACGCTGTGTTTCGGCGACGCGCGCTATCGTGCCGCGATGCGCATCGCCCTGTGGTTGCTCGTCTCGCTGCACTTCGCGCTGCCGTTGGCTCGCACGACCTCGGCGCAGAGCCAGGGGCCAGGCCCGCTGACCGCGTCGCGGCCCAACATCGTGTTCGTGTTCAGCGACGATCACGCGGCGCATGCGATCTCGGCCTACGGATCGCGCCTGTGCAAGACGCCGAACATCGACCGCATCGCGAACGACGGCGTGCGGTTCGCCAACAACTTCTGCGGCAACGCACTTTGCGGCCCCTCGCGCGCGACCGTGCTGACCGGGCTTCACAGCCACCAGAACGGGTTCATGCGCAATGGCAACACGTTCGACGGCTCGCAGCCGACGATGCCGAAGGCGCTGCAGCAAGCGGGTTATGCGACGGCGATCTTCGGCAAGTGGCATCTCGAATCGGAGCCGCAGGGGTTCGACCGCTGGGCCGTGCTGCCGGACCAAGGCCAGTACTACAACCCCGACTTCCTGACGCCGGCGGGCCGCGTTCGCAAAGAAGGGCACGTGACCGACATCACCACAGCGATGGCGATCGAGTGGCTCGAGCGCGAGCGCGATCCCTCGAAGCCGTTTTTGTTGATGTGCCAGCACAAGGCGCCGCACCGCGAATGGATGCCCGCGCCGCAAGACCTCGGCCTCTACCGCGACGTGGAGTTGCCGTTGCCCGAGACGCTGTTCGATGACTACCGAACGCGCATCCCCGAGGCAGCGCAGACCGAGATGGAGATCCAGAAGGACCTCTACCTGCAATACGACTTGTTCTTGGAGCCCACGGACTCTGAGCGAGCCGCCGCGAAGGGGCCAGACCCATGGTGGGACGGAATGATGCGCCGCATGACGGAGAGCCAGCGCGCCACGTTTCTCGCCGCCTACCGCGAGGAGAACGAAGCGTTCCGTCGCAATCCGCCGCAGGGCCGCGCGCTCGTGCAATGGAAGCTGCAGCGCTACTTGAAGAACTACCTGCGCTGCGTCGCGGGCGTCGATCGCAGCGTCGGCGAGTTGCTCGCATGGCTCGACGCGCATCCTGACGTGAAGCGCAACACGCTCATCGTCTACTCGTCCGACCAAGGCTTCTTCCTCGGCGAGCACGGCTACTACGACAAGCGGTGGATGTACGAAGAGTGCCTGCGCATGCCGCTCGTGATGCACTGGCCAAAGCGCATCGAAGGCGGACGGACGATCCAACAACTGACGCAGAACATCGACTTCGCGCCGACCTTCCTCGAACTCGCAGGCGCGCAGCTTGCGATCAAGCCGCACGGCAAGAGCCTCTTGCCGCTGCTCGATGGCCGCGGCGCAGCGGATTGGCGCGACGCGGTCTACTACCACTACTACGAGTCGCAGGCGACGCACCGCGTGCCCGCGCACTTCGGCGTGCGCACGGATCGCCACAAGCTGATCCGCTACTACGAGCCGCATGTCGACGGATGGGAACTGTTCGACCTGCAAACCGACCCCAACGAGTTGCGCAACCTCGCCGACGACCCCGCGCATCGCGACGTGCGCAAACGGTTGGAGCAGCGCCTCGCCGAACTGCGATTGGAGTACGCGGACACGACCGGCGATCTCGGCGCTGGCGAGTTCCCGCGCACTGCGGGAATCGCGCGCATCCAACGCATCGACGAAGCCCATCGCGTGTGGGCCAATGCGCAAGGCGGCTACGCGATGCGAACGACGACGAACGAAGGCGCGCGCTCATTCACTGTGACGATGCGCCCCATCGCGGGGCGCCCGCAGCAGAACGGCTATCTAGCGCTCGGCAGCGCCGACGCAGTTGGCGGCAAGGGCAGCGGACCGCGCGTGTTCGCAGGCATCGCGTTCTTGCGCAACGAGCTCGTGATCCTCGGTCCCGATGGCCGCACAGAACTCGCGAGCGCGCGACGCGAGGCGGACAAAGACGCGAAACTTGGCGCCGCAGTGCGCGTGTCGATCGACGAAGCCAAGCGGACGATCGCGCTCACTGAGAACGGAGTGACCGTGACCGCGCCGCTGCCCGCATCGTGGCGCGGACTCGCGTTCGTCGGCTACGGTGCAAGCAACGCGGAGACGGAGTTCTCCGACCTTCGCATCGAATGAACATGCACAGCCCCATCGCCGCGCTGTCGACTCTCTCCCTTGCGCTCGCACTTGCTGCGTGCGCTTCCAATGCACCGCGGCCAGCGAGCCTCGCCGAAGCGCAGGGCACGTGGCAACTCGACGCCGCGATCCCCGCCGGCGGGCGCATCCCGACGATGACGATCGGCAAGGATGGATCGCTGCACGGCAACGGCGGCGTCAATCAGTACTCGGCGTCGTTCGACGCCGCGGCGCTGCCGCAAGGCAAGTGGCGCATGAGCCCCGCGCGCAGCACGCGCATGGCTGGCCCGCAAGAAGCTATGGCGCTCGAGCAATCGATGCTCGACGCGATGCAGCAAGCGGACGGCGCGCAGATCGAAGGCGAGCGCCTGTGCCTGCTGCGCGGCAGCGTCGTGCTCGTGCGCTTCGTGCGGCCGCGACTCTGATCGCGCGCCGTTCGCGCGTCAGATCATTCGTTCAGGCAGCAGCAGTTCTTTGACGCGCGCGGTCAGCAAGCCGCGACCTTGCAGCACGTCGGCGACGCTCTTGCCCGTCTTCAGCGCTTCGGCAGCGACCTGCGTCGAGAGCTCGTAGCCGATCTCCGGCACGAGCGCGGTCACGATGCCGATGCTGTTCTCGACGTAGGCGCGGCACTGCGCTTCGTTGGCGACGATGCCTTCGACGCAGTTGTGGCGCAGCGTGGTGACCGCGTTCTTGAGGATCTTGATCGACTCAAGGATGCACGCCGCGATCACCGGCTCCATCACGTTGAGCTGCAACTGCCCCGCCTCGGCCGCCATCGTCACGGCGAGATCGTTGCCGATCACGCGGTAGGCGACTTGGTTGACGACCTCGGGGATCACGGGGTTGACCTTGCCCGGCATGATCGAAGAGCCCGGCTGCCGCGGCGGCAGTTGGATCTCCGACAGGCCCGCGCGCGGCCCCGACGACAGCAGTCGAAGGTCGTTGCAGACCTTGGACAGCTTGATCGCCAAGCTCTTCAACGCCGACGAGAACGTCACAAACGCTTGAGTGTCTGACGTCGCTTCGATCAGGTTGACCGCAAGCGACACCGGCAAGCCCGACACTTGGCGCAGATGCGCGATCGCGCGATCGCCGTAGCCCTTCGGCGTGTTGAGTCCCGTGCCAATCGCCGTGCCGCCGATGTTGAGCACGCACAGTTCGCGCTTGCTGCGTTCGAGCCCAGCGAGCTCTTGGCGCAGGCTCGCCGCGAACGCGCCAAACTCCTGGCCCAGCGTCATCGGCACCGCGTCCTGCAGCTGCGTGCGCCCCATCTTGACGATGTGCGCAAACTCTGCGGCCTTCTTCTCGATCACCGCGATCAGCTCGTTGACTGCCGCAACGAGCCCTTCGCTGCCGAGCGCCATCGCGAGCTTCAACGCGCTCGGATAGACGTCGTTGGTCGACTGCGAGCAGTTGACGTGGTTGTTCGGGTGCAGGCGCTCGTAGTC
>JACCDO010287773.1_pt1 | contig 12119 bp, 12 predicted proteins | sample 7446101 | NCBI WGS metagenome assembly JACCDO01 (sample SAMN15323440, study PRJNA562643) | freshwater metagenome | isolation source: river surface water | place: USA:Blue River Watershed | collected 2017-08-16 | reverse complement strand
GATAGGTACTTTTTATCTTTATAATTCATTATCTTTACATATGTATTTTTGGCGAATAGTGAGATTTGAACTCACGACTTTTAAAATCACAATTTAATGCTCTAACCAACTGAACTATATTCGCCATAAATTCTCAAACTATTTTATTTTTGAATTGGATTCAAAAATAAATACAATTCTAGACGCTAATTTGAGAAGAATTTTATTTGTTTTTTTATGAATGTTTTTTTGTGATAAACTGATTATCCCTTGGTTTATATTTATAAACTCAACATATAAAATAACTGTTTTATTTTTATTTATCTTTACTGTATTGTTGATAGATAAAAAACCTACAATACCTGCAACTCCTATTGAAAATCCTCTTTTTGTTCCATTCAACACACGACCTTTCAAAAAACTTTTTGAATCGCACTTCTCTTTAAAAAGATTTAATATTTCGTTATTGACTTGAATTTTTCTATAATCGTCAAAGTCACATAAAATGTCATTATAAGGCGTCTCAAAATTTTTTAATCTTAAAGTTGTAAAATTTGAGCTTATCAATTCTAATTCTGAATTATGAGATTTCAATGTGTGCTTTAAACCAAAATCGAGTAACGTGTTATTACCACTTTTTTTAATGATACTTTCGAAGAAGCGATTTTCAGAAACATCATAACAAGCCAAAGAAGATTTTAAACTTTTTAATGAACTATTTTGCGATTTTAAATTCACTTTAGTCATAAATTTTATCAAATATTAATATTGAATATCGGGGCGGCAGGATTTGAACCTACGAGGTTCTGTACCCAAAACAGATACGATAACCAAGCTACGCGACGCCCCGAAAGACCACTCAAATAAAACTAGTTTTATTTGAATGATGCCACGAAGTTAGCCATAAATTTATGTAATTTATCCATTAACTCAGGGCTAATAACCTTTTTAGTACTAATTTCAGTTAACATAGAAGCTCCTTCTTGATTTAAGGCAGCAATTAAAGCTTTTTCAAATGCACCGATTCTCGCAATGCTTAACTTATCTAAATATCCTTTTACACCAGCAAATAAAATACAAGTTTGTTGTTCAACAGTTAACGGAGAAAACTGAGCTTGCTTTAACAATTCAGTTAATTTACTTCCTCGGTTTAATAAATGTTGCGTAGCTGCGTCTAAATCAGAACCGAATTGAGCAAATGCCGCAACTTCTCGATACTGAGCTAACTCTAATTTTAATGTACCTGCAACTTGTTTAATTGCTTTAATTTGAGCAGCTGAACCTACTCGACTAACAGATAATCCAACGTTTAATGCAGGTCGAATACCTTTATAGAAAAGCTCTGTTTCAAGAAATATTTGTCCGTCAGTAATCGAAATAACATTAGTTGGAATATAAGCCGAAACATCACCAGCTTGAGTTTCAATAACTGGTAAAGCTGTGAGCGATCCTAATCCAGCATCTTTACCCATTTTTGCCGCTCTTTCTAATAATCGAGAATGGAGGTAGAAAACGTCACCCGGAAAAGCTTCTCGACCTGGTGGTCTTCTTAATAGTAAAGACATTTGCCGATAGGCTACAGCCTGTTTACTTAAATCATCAAATACAACTAAAGCGTGCATTCCATTATCTCGGAAATATTCCCCCATAGTTGTTCCAGTATAAGGAGCTAAAAATTGTAAAGGTGCAGCATCTGATGCAGTTGAAGCCACTATAATAGAGTATTTTAATGCTCCAGCGCTTTCTAAAATCTTAGTAACTTGTGCTACTGTTGATCGCTTTTGGCCTACAGCTACGTAAACACAATACAACTTATTTGTTTCATCACCTGCATCGTGCATTGGTTTTTGGTTAATTATTGCATCAATTGCAACTGCTGTTTTTCCTGTTTGACGATCACCAATGATTAATTCACGTTGACCTCTTCCGATCGGAACTAAAGCATCTACAACTTTTAATCCAGTTTGCATTGGCTCATGAACTGATTTTCTAGGAATAATTCCAGGAGCTTTGATTTCTACTCGTGCACGTTTAGCACTATTAATTGGGCCTTTTCCATCAATTGCCATTCCTAATCCGTCAACAACTCGACCAAGTAATTCTTTACCAACTGGAACGTCTACAATAAAGTTTGTTCGTTCAACAATGTCTCCTTCTTGAATTAATCTATCATTACCAAAAATTACAACACCTACGTTGTCATCTTCAAGGTTTAATGCCATTCCTTTTACTCCAGAATTAGGGAATTCACACATTTCTCCAGCTTGAATACCACCTAAACCATAAATACGAGCAATTCCATCACCTATGCTTAAAACTCTACCAATTTCGTCAATATTGACATCGGAATAATAATTCGCTAATCGTTCTTCAATAATACCTGTTAGTTCAACTGCTGAAAACGCCATAAGTATTTTTTATAAATTTTTAAACTACCTAGAGGAAGATTTGAACTTCCGACCTGAAGATTTTCAGTCTTTCGCTCTACCCCTGAGCTACCTAGGTTTTTGCAGTAAAAGAATTAGTTGTGTATGATTATACACAAAGATATACTATACTGTTATGTAAAGTTAAAGCTAATGGTGTAGGCCAAACGAAAAATGTTATTAAAAACAAACAACAAACAGACAAAAATAAGGCATTTTCTTTGGATATCGGACTTAAATTATTAATCTTGGTTGTTGAGTCAAAAAACATAAGTTTTATTATTCTTATGTAGTAAAAAGAAGCAATAACACTAGTCATAACTCCAATTATAGCTAAAAAGTACATTTCCATATTAATGGCAGAAATAAATATAAACATTTTACTAAAGAAACCAGCTAAAGGTGGAATTCCACACATTGAAAACATTACTAGGGAAAATGCTAAAGCTAATTGAGGATTTGAAACAAATAATCCAGATAAGTCATTAATATATTTTAACTTACTTAAGTTTCCTTGTTTTCTTATTGACAAAAGAATTGAGAACGTTGCGATTGTCATTATAATGTATATTATTACATAAAAGAATGTCGCATAAATTCCTTCAATAGAACCACTACTGATTCCTATTAACATGTAACCGATATGGCCTATACCACTATAAGCCAACAATCGCTTAATTTTTTTTTGCCACAACGCTCCTAAAGTACCTATTATCATAGAAAGGATAGAGCATAAAATCAGTACCTCTTGCCATGGTAAGAGTAAGCCATAAAAAACATAAGAAAATAATCTAACTACTAAACTCAAAATTGCGATTTTAGGAACTATTGCGAAAAATGCTGTTATAGAAGTTGGGGCACCCTCATAAACGTCTGGAGCCCACAAATGAAACGGTGCGGCAGATAACTTAAACAACATTCCTATTAAAATAAAAAGAACCCCTAAAATAATCGCATTGCTTACCTCTATATCAACTGTCTTGTCGATTGTCGAAAAAATTTGAAATAATTGTTGATAATTTGTGGTGCCTGTGAAACCATATAATAGTGAACAACCAAACAATAATAAACCCGAAGAAAAAGCACCTAGTATAAAATATTTTAAACCAGCTTCAGTTGAAAATTCGGATTCGCGCTTTAAAGAAGCTATTATATACATACAAAAACTTTGCAGTTCAATAGCTAAATACATTGCAATCAAATCATAAGAAGAAACAACCAACATCATACCAGTAACAGCTAAAATCATCAATATCACGTATTCAAAACAATTCAGATTTTCATACTTGCTATAGTCTAAAGCTAAAATTAAGGTTACAATAGTTGATATTAGAATTACACTTTTAACTAAAACACTAAAATTATCAAAGATTAATAAGTTGTTAAAGGCAATTACTCCTGTCATCGGATTAAATAAATTAAGCAATAAAGCGAAAACTAAAATTTGTACTCCTAACCAAGTTACGTTTCTAATTATAATAGGAAAACCTAAATTCGGTGATGTACTATAAATAACCGCATAAACAATAAAGAAATTTATAATCACAATTATAAAAATTTCTGGTATTGCTGCGATCCAATCAATATTAAAATTAAATTCCATAATTGTTACTTCTTATAACTTAAATAATTTCTAGAATGTTCGATACACTGACATGCATAACATCTAGAAAGATTTCTGGATAAATACCCATCCATAATGTACAAATAACCAATGGTAATAAAACAGCTACTTCTCTTTTGTTCATGTCAACATAATTTGATATGTAGTGGATTTTCAATTGCCCAAATAAAATTCTATTGCATAACCAAAGTGAATAAGCAGCACTTAAGATCATTCCTAGGCAAGCAATAAAAGTTATTAGCGTATTACTACTAAATGCACCAACTAAAGTCAAAAATTCTCCTGAAAAACTACTCATACCAGGAAACCCTAGGTTAGCAATAGAAAAGAACAGAAAAAACAAAGTATATAATGGCATGACTTGAGCAATACCTGTGTAGTATTTTATCATACGAGTATGGTGTCTATCATATAAAACTCCAATACACAAAAATAGAGCGCTAGAAACAAATCCATGACTTAACATAATTAAAATACTTCCTTCTATTCCCTGTAAATTTAAACTAAAAATACCTATTGTTACAAATCCCATATGAGCAACAGAAGAATATGCTATTATTTTTTTTAAGTCAATTTGTCTAAGCGTTGTAATTGAAGTGTATACCACAGCTATTATACTCATTAAATAAACAAGAGGAGTGAAGTAAACACTTCCATCGGGAAATAAACACAATGAAAATCTAACAAGTCCATAAGTACCCATCTTTAAAAGGATTCCGGCTAAAATAACAGAACCTGCTGTAGGTGCTTCCACATGTGCTTCCGGAAGCCATATATGAAAGGGTACCATGGGCACTTTAACCGCAAATGATGCGAAAAAAGCTAACCACAAAATTATTTGTTTTTTTTCTGAAAAAGGAACGTTCAATAATAATTGAAAATCAGTAGTTCCTGCTTCAAAGTATATCAAGAAAATAGCTAACAACATTAAAACTGAACCGATTAATGTATATATAAAAAATTGATATGCAGCTTTTATTTTTCGAGTTCTAGAGCCCCATATTCCTATAACAAAAAACATTGGTATCAAAATACTTTCAAAAAAAATATAAAAGACTAAAACATCTAATACTGAAAACACGAATATTAACAATGCCCCCATCAATAGAAAACAAATGTAATATTCTTTCTCGTATTTAACAACAGAATTCCAACTTGTCAATATACATACGGAAATTAAAAAAGTACTTAATAATATGAAAAATACAGATATTCCGTCTACTCCGATAAACAAATGCAAATTTAAGGAAGGTAACCATTCTAAATACTCTAAAAATTGAAATTTAGATGTTGAGTTGTCAAAAAGTACAAATAAAAACAATGAATATACAAAAGCAACAAGAGATGTTACAAAAGCACATAACTTTATTGCACCAACTTGAGTTTTAGGTATACCTAAAATTATTAAAATCCCGATAAAAGGGATTAATATAAGCCATGATAAGATAAAATCGAACATAATTAATCTTGTTTTACGATAATTTTATAACAAAGTAGTTTGTAAACATTAAAGCTGCCATAATGATGAAATAAAGATTAATATCAATTAAAGTTGCAAATAACGGCCACACCAAAAGCTTAGTCATAAATAATGTAACTCCAATAAACATAATAAAAGCATACTGATGAACTAAACCAGACTGTAAACTACTAATTTGCTTACTAAAAGTGATAGTTAAAAAAGATAAACCTTTTGGACCAAAAACTTCTATAACTCCTTTATCAACAAGTTTGTATGTTGTATTATAACCCAGCTTTAAGATCACACTACCTATTAAATCATTCTGAAGTCTATCAAATAACCACCGTCTGTTCAAAAATATATATACGCTTCTTCCAAAGGGTTTTGTACAAACTTCAAAAAGGAAATCTTTAAAAAAATGAAAGACTATTATTGATGTTAACGCACCAGATAAGCTTACAACTACAGGAAGCCATTTTATGTAGGTAGGAATAAATTCAGCATCAATCATTACTAAATTTTCAGGAGCTATAAATATTGCATTGTTCCAAAATGGAGTCCCTAAACCTATAAACAAGTCTTTAGTAAGATAGCCTACAAATACACTTCCAATGCATAAAATAAATAATGGAATTGCCATCGGCAATGGCGCATCATGAGCGTTTTGTATAGCATTTTTAAATCCATTCGGATTGCTAATAAATGTAAGGTATATTAATCTAAATGAATAAAATGCTGTTACACCCGCAGATAACACTCCTAACCAATGTGCAAATGTTCCATGAAGACTATATTTTGCATATGCTATTTCTAATATAACATCTTTTGAATAAAAACCTGTTAAAAATGGAAAGCCCATTAATGCCAGTGATCCAATCAATATCATCACGTAGGTATAAGGGAGAACTTGCAATAACCCTCCCATTCTTCGCATATCTTGTTCATCGTTTAAAGCATGAATAACAGAACCTGCACTTAAGAATAATAATGCTTTAAAATATGCATGATTTATTAAATGAAACATACTAACAGAATAGTTAGATAAACCACAAGCGAAAACCATGTAACCTAATTGACTACAAGTTGAATAGGCAATAACTTTTTTAAGATCATTTTGCACTAGTCCTATAGTACCAGCTATGAAAGCAGTAAAAGCACCAAATACTGTTATTACAGTCAATGCTATTCCAGAATATTCATAAAGTGGAGAACATCGAATAATCAAATATACACCAGCTGTTACCATAGTAGCAGCATGAATTAAAGCAGACACTGGAGTTGGGCCTTCCATAGCATCTGGTAACCAAGTATGAAGACCTATCTGTGCAGACTTTCCAACAGCACCAACAAATAATAAAAGGCCTATTGCTGAAATAGCATCCACCTCAAATCCTAAAAAATTATATGTTATTCCAATAACATGCGGCACTAAACTAAATACAACTGAATAGTCACAAGTTTTGAATACAACAAAGATTGAAAACACTCCTAAAGCTAATCCAACGTCTCCAACTCTATTTATAACCATTGCCTTTATTGCAGCTTTATTAGCTTGCAATCTTGTAAACCAAAAATTGATCAAAAGATAAGAACACAAACCTACACCTTCCCAACCTAAAAAAAGTTGGATAAAATTATCAGCAGTAATCAACATTAGCATAAAAAATGTAAACAACGATAGATAAGACATAAATCTTGGTTGATGTGGATCATGACTCATATAGCTAGTCGAATACAAATGAACAAGAGTAGAAATTAAAGTAACTGTAAAACACATAGACACTGTTAAACTATCAAAATAAAAACCCCAACATGCGTCAAACATTTCACAATCTAACCATGGAGACAGCTTTATATAGCATGGAGACCCAGAAAAACCTACTTCAAAAAATAAGACCACAGAAATTAAGCAAGCAAGGCTCATACCAAGAATAGTAATAAATGCGGCGCCTTTTGGAGTTAAAAATCGTCCAAATAACCCACTAAGAATGGAACCCATTAGTGGTAAAAATATAATACTTAAATACATAATTATTAACCTTTCATTAAATTGATAAATTCAATTGCAATTGTTCCTCTAACTCTATAATAGATAACCAATATTGCTAGTCCAATTGCCGACTCTGCTGCTGCTACAGTTAAAACTAACAATGCAAATAATTGGCCTAAAATATCATCTAAAAAAACTGAAAAAATAATGAAGTTAAAGTTAATAGACAATAACATTAACTCAATAGACATTAATAAAATGATAATGTTTTTTCGGTTTAAAAAAATTCCTGATAGACCTAATAAAAATAATACCATGGCCACAAATAAATACCTAGTTTGACTAATCATACGTTTTTTTCTTAACACTTAATTATTAAGCGATACAATTCACTATTTGATAATATAAATTTTTTAAACTAACCAATCTAACCCTACAAAAATTCCTGATATAAAAAGAACCCAACCTAAAGAAAAAGGTAAAAACACTTTCCATCCCAAACGCATCAATTGGTCATATCTATATCGAGGAAACGCTGCTCGGACCCACACAAAAACAAATAATAAAATCGTCGTCTTTAAACCAAACCACACCACACCAGGAATCCAGTTTAATGGAGCAATATCAATAAGTGGTAACCAACCTCCTAAAAAGAAAATATTTACCATGCTACACATTAGAATCATATTCGCGTATTCTCCCAAGAAAAACAATGCAAAACCCATTGCCGCATATTCGGTATTATAACCAGAAACGAGTTCAGCTTCGGCTTCAGGTAAATCAAAAGGCGCTCGATTTGTTTCTGCCAAAGCCGATACAAAAAACATCACGAATAATGGAAATAGTGGCACACAATACCACACTGCTTTTTGGGCTTTTACAATCTCTGTGAGATTTAATGATCCTGCACATAATAAGACACACATTATGATTAATCCAATAGAAACTTCATAAGAAACCATTTGAGCAGCCGATCTTAAAGCTCCTAAAAACGCATACTTTGAGTTACTTGACCAACCAGCAGTAATAATTCCATACACGCCCAGAGAAGATATTGCAAATACAAATAAAACTCCTACGTTTAAATCAATTAGAACCATATTATCTCCAAAAGGGATAACTGCCCAAGTTAGTAAAGCTAATAAAAATGTAACGATTGGTGCCATAACGAAGATCACGGTATTAGCACTACTAGGTAATATAGTTTCTTTTACCAATAATTTTAATCCATCTGCAAGAGGTTGTAATAAACCAAACAAACCGACTACATTTGGACCTCGACGCTGTTGCATACTTGCCATTACTTTTCGCTCTAACAAAGTTAAATAAGCAACCGCAACTAATAAAGGCACAATCAAGGCTAAACTTTTTAATACCACATTCAAAATAATCAAAAAAATTGTCATAAACTTTAAATCTTTTTATCAACTAAATTGGTTGCTCCTTCAAAATCTCTTTGCAATTGTCGGTAAATATCTTGTCTTCGTATATCACTTCTTCTATGGAGCGTTAAAGCTATGGCACCTATCATAGCTACCAAAAGAATTACACTAGCCATAATAAAGAAATAAGAATAATATGTAAACAATACACTACCAATAACATCTACGTTAGTGGGTGAGATTACGCTATCAATCCATGACGTATTTACTAAAAATACAGTTTGCAAAACCTTATACTCCGATTGATTAAATACAACATTATCTATTGACTTTAAATCTCCTTCAATAATTAAAAAAATTTCAAATAAAAACAAAATACTTAAAAATAAGCCAATTGGTAAATAACGATAGATCGAACTACTTGACTCTGAAATTTTAACGTTTAACATCATCATTACAAATAAAAATAATACCGCTACCGCACCAACATAGACTATCAAAAATAACATGGCTAAAAACTCTACACCTAAAAGAATTAACAATCCCGCTGTATTAAAAAATACAAATACTAGGAAAAGAACGGAATGAATTGGATTTTTTGATGTTACTGTAAAAAAAGCAGACAATAACGCTAATATTGAAAATAAGTAAAACAAGAAAATATCAAAAGTCATAATTTATTTTTTAATTAATTATCTATACAAAGATTCTGAAGCTAAATTTTCTCTGATTTCCCATTCCCAACGATCTCCATTTTTTAATAACTTTTCTTTATTATAAATCAATTCTTCGTGAGTTTCGGTTGCATACTCAAAATTTGGCCCTTCAACAATTGCATCTACAGGACACGCTTCTTGACAAAAACCACAAAATATACATTTTGTCATATCAATGTCGTATCTGGTTGTTCTACGACTTCCATCACTTCTAGCCTCAGCTTCGATTGTAATGGCTTGTGCTGGACAAACCGCTTCACATAATTTACACGCAATACATCTTTCTTCACCTGAAGGATATCGCCTTAACACATGTTCTCCTCGAAACCTTGGACTTAAAGCTCCTTTTTCAAAAGGATAATTAAGAGTTACTTTTCGTCGAAAAAAATATTGAAGAGTTAACCACATCCCACGAAAAAGTTCTGTTAAGAACAAAGTTTGTATGCTCTTATCAAAATATCTATTTGTCATATTCTTAAAAATTTTATTTTGTATCTAATGGGGTTTCTTAATGATTAAACTTAATTAAAGTGTTTGATTAGGTTTAATCAAAAGATGGTAAAATAAATTATAAACACACGCACAAGTAATAGCCACTTTTATAGGGAAAGAGTTACGAATTCTCATTTATAAAAAGTTTCAATTAATATCAAAGAATTATTTCATACTAATTTCTTAACTTTTTGGCAGCTTTTATATCTACAAAACTTTTGTAAAAGAGACGATAAAAAGAGTCACTCCTACATAAAAAAAGAGTTTCCCAGTTCGATAAAGCTTCTCTGTAGGATTTAGTTTGGTTTTTAAAGCTTCGTTCTTAGTCGTCGAACCTGGTTCTTTGTTAATTTCTTCCCCCGTGACAAGTTGCTCCGTTGAATTTTGAACAGAAACAAAACCATCCAAAAATAGTTCTGAAAATTCTGAAAAGAAATCAAAAAATATAGAGAGGCAAATATCCGGACATAACAAAAACATTTCTCGGCAAAAAAACGAATAAGCCAAAAAGATGTTGAGTATTCCTAATCTTTTTAATGTTGGATATTATTGGTCTGCTAAAGCTTCGTCTTTAGTTAACAGGTCACATTCTTTTTTGATATCTTCGATTGGCTCGCAGTAACTGTGAGCCAAAAGGTTATGATCCAAAGAAGGCAAATCTGAAAACAAACTTTTGATATCAAACTAACCACATGTTTTAAACATTAAGTAAGATATCATTATCCTGATAATGAACATGGTTAAACTTTTTTATATGCAAACGAGAATAATGAAAACAGTCTTCACAAGGTAAATGATCAATAAATCAATACTAAAACTTGAAATCAACTTTGATTTAGAATCATGCATATAATCACTGATCAATGTATGAATGCCTGCTTCAAAATGCGTCAAAACAATTAACATTGCAAAAAATGCTAAAAAAAGACTATCCGAAATTGTCACACAAATTATGCTAACAATCAACAAACATGCGGAAGTCCGTTGGGTCAACCAGTGAAGAAATCCTCTATCAAACAATTTTAAAATATTACCTAACATATATTATAATTTTACAATAAGATAACAATTACAACAACAAAGAAAACCAATCCTAGAACAATCATCCCCGTAGTATACAAATTTTTTATTTCTAAACCTAAAGCCAAATCCCAAGACAAATGACGTATGCCATTCAATAAATGATACGAAATTATAAATACTACAAAATAGCCAATCGCTAGAACAAACGTCGACAATATAGAAAAAAGATCGAACGAGATAGAATATTGAATACCAGAACCTATATAAAACAAACTGTTATAAAATAATACACAACTTAAAACAATTAACAAACCAAGAAGAGATCCCGTTATTCTATGAAAGATAGATAACACAGATGTTAATTGTGGTTTGTAAATTGTAAGATGAGGAGATAGCGGACGAATTTTTTGTTTCATAATTTAACTTTTTAATTTTTAGAACAATAACACAATTTATTATAACAACCAACAATATTACCTTAGCGAAGGCAGGATTTGAACCTGCGGCACACGGATTATGATTCCGTTGTTCTAACCACTAAACTACATCGCCTTTTTTAGAATTTTAAATAAACATAGGTGATAACGGATTCGAACCGCTAGCTTCTTCCGTGTAAAGGAAACACTCTACCAATTGAGTTAATCACCCCACTTTTTTTAGCCTAAAAATAAACTCTTATAAAACACAAACCAGCCCACAAAAATTAGCGGTTTCATATCATATAGGTTCAAGTAACCAGTAATTCGAACTTTTATGATATGGATAACTACCTTTTCTAAAACTCAGCACTCTGAGATTTAAAAATATAAAAAGTTAAATAACCAGTTATTTAAACCCAAAGTGCGATTCAGCCAAAAAATTTTTACTTATTAGATTTGATGAGAGCGCAGTTCAATTGATTAAGGCGTTAGTTTGTCACAATAAAGATTGTTAATCCAATTTTCATAGTTTTTGCAGTTTTAAAAATAAAAAATGATTAAAAATAACATTTTTTAACCAATGTTCAAAATAAATATTGGGTTTGG
>JACCDO011704389.1_pt1 | contig 12120 bp, 9 predicted proteins | sample 7446101 | NCBI WGS metagenome assembly JACCDO01 (sample SAMN15323440, study PRJNA562643) | freshwater metagenome | isolation source: river surface water | place: USA:Blue River Watershed | collected 2017-08-16 | reverse complement strand
GCTTCATATAAAAAAAATAATGATGCATCCAAATTATATTCAAATATAGAAATAGCTTGTTCAGAATTAAACAAAAGATATAATTTAGAATTTCCCAATAATCAATTATTATATAATTATTTAAGTTTTGTGACTTTAGAACAAAATAAAAGTAGTAGTATAAGTCAGTTTTTCTCATATTTTTTCCAACCTATTTTGGTATTAGGTGTTCTATTTTTATCAGGTAATTTTTTTAATTCATTTATAAATACGGAATTTAATATTCAATCTTTACCAGTTATTGGATTTAATGATGATACTTTATCATATTTACAATGTCAGGCAAATTATGTTTTACCTGATTTTTTAAATTATCAAAAAAAAATATTAGAAATATTGGACAAAATGTGTTTTGATAAAGAATTGGAACGCATTATGGGTAAATTTTTAAATAAAATAGGTGAAGCTTATATTCAAAGATACAGACCAACATTTTATTATGAATGTAGTAAAGACCAATTAAATATCACAATGAATATTAATAAAGAATTTGAAGATTATTTATTAGAAATAGAAGATAAAAAGAATTATTTATTAAAAGAAAATGATACTATAATTCAACAAAATAAACCTTTAATAAATGAAATTTTTACAACCTTTTGTCAAGAATATGAAGAAAGTTTAAAAAAAGCAGAAAATTGTATAGTATCTTATAACAATAAAATTATTTTAAATCAAACTCAAGATGAAACTGCTTCTATATCAAGAATTTTATTAAAAACAATAATAGGATTATTATCTACTTGGTTAATTGTTGCGAAATTTTTAGGTTCTGGATGGTTTTTAAGTAAATATATATTATCATATTTTGGTTCTTTTGCAAATGTTTTAGAGACTTATAAGAGAAATTGGTTACCTTGGAAATTATCTACTCTGGGAATAGATACTTTGGTATTTGAAAATTATTTATCAAATAATAATATTGATTTATCTGAATCAGGTAATACAGTAATTCAATGGGTAATTCAGGTTTTATTATGGATTTTTGTAGCAATACCATTTTTAACAACATTGACACAATCAATATTTGGATTTTCTTTTTCACCTAAATATATAAATAGTATATGGTCATTATTAGTTATAGGAAATATGATTGGTAATTCAATGTTTTATAAAAAAGAATATACAGAGAATGATGTGACTTTAACATCATGGAATACAGGTTATATTATTGTTTCAATAATAATTATGTTGGCTATAACAGTTGGAATAATGATGAATAAAAAATAAAATAAGAAATATATTTTTTATATAATTTTTATAAATAAAATATAAAAATAAAAACATAAAAATAAAATCGATATAAATAATAAGGTATTATTAAATGAATTCTAAACAATCATATGTAAATGAAAATGTGACAATGCCACAATATTTTTATTTTAATACAAAAGAGGAGGGAACTGGAGTTAATACTCAAAGAAAAAAATTTGATGAAGCAATTGATGCTTCATGTAAAACTTTAACAAATAATATTACTACTATTGATACAAAAGATACTACTAAATTAACAGATGGTTCTTATGAAAAATTAATGTATGATTCTTTGAAAAAAAATGATGCAGACGAAGTGACTGCTATTGCAGCTGCTGGATTATTAGAAGATAGTGGAACTAAATTAGTTTCAGATGAAGCTAAATTAAAAAATCAAGTAAAATATTTAGCATGTCAAGTTGCTCAAATGCATGCTAGAGAATATAATTCTGATATTTTTCCTAAAAAAGTTGGTTTATCAAATTTAAGAGAAATTTTCACAAAATTTATTACTATTAAACCCTATTTAATTGTTATATTCTTTTTATCAATGTTTTTATATTTCCAAGGTCTTTTTAGTTCAATTGATATTGGATATAATGTTGCAACTAATTTATTTAAAGGTGATGTTGGAAATAATATAGGATATTGGGCTGGTTTATTATTTGGTATTGCTATACCATTTTTAATTATTTTATCACTTTTCTCTGACGAAATTTGTAAAGGATTAAAACGTCAAAATCATTTTGATATTACTAACAACCCTTTCGGTACTAAAGAAGCTCCTACTACTGAAGAGAAAAATATGGATTATATGATGGTTGCTTTATTTATATTATTTATTTATGGTTTTATTGGTGTTTTATATACTATAGGAAGTATGGATACTAAATTTAATGGTATGGTATTATTCTTAGTGACAGCTGTAATGGGTATATTAGCTTTCTTTATTTATATATTCTATATGTATACTCCTTATTTAACTTCTACAGGTAATGAAGGTACAATGGATAAGAAGAAAAAACCATTTTCATTATATGTATTTAAAGTAGACGATGTGGATTCTATTCAATCAAATCAAAATGAAGATAGAGGAACAAAGAAAGTATTCCATATTTCTGCATTTATTATTTATGTTTTAGCCATGATGTATTTTAAAGTTCAACAAAATAGTTCAAGTACAGGTTCTATGTTTAGTTCTATAATTAAAGGTATGACTGGTGCAGGAGCTATATTAGTTTTACCAATTATTTGGGTAATTAATACTATATTAGCTGTAAAATATTTCTATATTTACCCTGTTTTATTAATTATTGCAAGAGGTGTTCGTTATTTTGCAACATTATTAATTTATGGAGCTTTACAAACAAGAGGATTAGGTGATAGATTAAGAGAAGCATTTAGTGAAGAATTCTTAGAATCGATGGGACAAAATGAAATGAAAAATTATTCACCTTCATGGGGATTAATTGGTATTTCATTATTAAAATCATGGATGAATACATGTGGATTTGATAATAAATTCTCTAAAGAAATTGTTGAAGAGTCGAATACTCAAAAAGATTTATCACAAAATAAATACACTTCTTCATTTATTTTGGGAAGAATGTTAATTAAAGATAATAGAAATGGTATGGATATGAAATATACAATGACAATATTAATATTAACAATAGTAATATCATCAATAGTATTGTTTGGAGTTGAAAAAGTACAAAATATTAAATAAATAAATAAATAAATAATTTTTAAATATTTTTTAGAATAATATAATTTTTGTCTATTAAAATTATAGGGATTTTTATAAATGAAAAGTAAAAATAAAATGAATATTAAAAATAAAAATTTAATAGGTGGAGAACCAATAACTTTAATAAATAAAAATTTAAATTCAAGTCTTGATAAAATTGAATTTGAATCAAAATTTATATTAAATAAAGAAACAAATATTGATATGATTGAAATACTTTTGTTGGGAACAAAAAATAATAATAAAAATTTTAAAATAAGATGGCAATGGGGTCCTGAAAAAAAATATCGTTATTACTTAAATGTTTTAATCAAACAACTATTTAAAGATGAATCTTTAATATCTTATAAAGAAAAACACAAACAAAAAACAATTGATTTATTAAAAAATGTTTGGAATGATATATTAAAAAATAATGAACTAGATTATACGCAAAGTAATTTTTATTTGTTTGTTCTTGAAAAAAAATTAGAAAAATTTGTGGAAAATATTAAAAAAGAACATAATTTTAATTTTAATAATAATATTAATGAAAATGGTGATCCTTTTATAATTTATTTAAATTTATTAAACAAAATTATTCATTCTATAAAACAAAAAAATAATTCAAAAAATTTACAAAATTTAATAAAAAAATTCTATGAATGTCAAATTAATAAATCTATGATTCAACTATTAAAATCAAATCAAAATTTTACTAGTTCCAGAACAAATATTGAAGAAAATGAAGAAAATGGACGATATGAAGGATATAAAGAAGAGGACAGAAATGAAGAAGAGGAAGAAGAGGAAGAAGAAGAAGAGGAAGAAGAAGAGGAAGAAGAGTACGAAGAGGAAGAAGATGAAGAAAATGAAGAAAATAATTATTTTAGAGGTGGTAAAAAATATGTTAAAAAACATAAAGGTGGATTTAATAATAATAATAATAATAACAATAATAATAATAATCAATTATTTGATAATTTTATATTTGAGAATTTATATTATTTACAATTATGTTTATTTTTTATAGAAAATCCATTTAAAAAAAGTGATTATTTTTTAGCTTTTATTTTAAATGCTTATAAAATGAAAATTATTAATCCTTTTAAATATAAACAAATTATAATTGATGAATTGGATTATTTTACAAAAAAAAATAAATTATTAAAATATTATTTAAAAATTCAAAGTTCAAATAATAGTAATCAAACTTATAATTTAAAAAATGAAAATGAAAGATTCAAAAATTTTAATTTTGGAGTCAATTTTAATATAAAAAAAAATGTCAGAACAAATAAAACTCAAAATTATTATAAACAATATGCTAGTCTATTAACAAATCTATCGCAAATATTTCCTTTATTTGATATATCAAAATTACAAGATAGATTAATTAATTTAGAAGTAAATTCAAATCATAATTTTTCAAATTTACCTCAATTTTTAAATTTAAATGTTTTAAAATCAAATATTAAAGAATCAATTCAATCTAATAATGATATGGATCCTAAACAAAAAAGAAGATTAAGTAATATTATAAATAAAACAAATAAAAGAAATGAATTAATTCAATTTATACCATCAAATTCTTTACATAAAATTAGATTATTAATTTTAAATTCTTTTAGTAAATAAATAAAATAATTAAATAATTTTTATCTTTTTATACATTAGAGATGATAATGTATAATTTAATTAATAAAAATAATCATTCTAAAATTAAAAAAACAAAAAAAAATGATGATGACTCTATTATTGTTAATAAATTAGAAAGTTTATATCAACAACTTTTAAATCAAAATAATAAAACAAAAAAATATAAATTAAAAAAAGGTGGTAGTAGAGAAAATAATAATAATAATAATAATAATTATTATAATGGTTATGAAGAAATAAATGAAAATGAAAATGAAAACGAAAATGAAAATGGTAATGAAAATCGTAATGAATATGGTAATGGAAATGAAAATGAAAATCGAAATGAATACGGTAATGGAAATGGTAATTATAATGGTAATGAAAATAATAATGAAAATAGAAATGGTAATAGAAATAGTTTAGGTAATTATAGTCAAGTTAATGCAGTAAATAATAATATAAATAATCAAAAAATAAAAAAAATGAATTTTAATGAGTTAATAGAATCATTATATAATTATTTAAGTAATAATAATGATAATGATAAAATATTGATATATTTAAAAAATTTAAAAAAATATATGAATATTCAGACTGTTTTAAAAAAAACGGAAAATAATAAAAATCTTAATACAGAAATAATTATGGTTCAAATTAAAATAGCTAAAAATAACAATTTTAATAATATAAACAATCAACAAAATTCAAATGGAAATTTTAATGAAAACAATAATGGATTAAATAAAGTTGGAAATAATGAAATAGTTTTAAATATGGAATTTGAATGGGGAAAATTAAAACAATTTAGAGATGAATTAAATGTTTTAATAGATGAATTAAAAATATCATATAATGAATTTTTTACTAATAAAAATAAAAGAGATTATGTTGAAAATATAACAAATAGATTATGGAAAAAAATAAAAAAAGATGATGAAATATTTTATTTACAAAGAAATTATTTTTTATTAAAAATAAATGATTTAAAAGAGGAAATGGGAGGTAATTCAAATTATAAAGATTTAGTTGAAGAGTTATTCTCAGTTTTAAATAATATCAATAATGCCAAAAATAATAGATCTTTAAATAAAAATTTATTAAATAGAACTTCAGATATTATTCAAGAATTAAAAGAAGGTTCTTCAAATAAAACATTAAAAAAAATAATATTTTATGCAGAAAATTTTATAGAATCTCTTAATCTAACGAAAGTAGATATGATTTTGGGCTTTTTATTGAATTGTACAATAAAAAAAGTTGAAAACAATAATATTCTTAATATAAAAACAAAAAACACATTATTTATAGATGTTAAAAAATATAAAAATGAATTAAATGACTTATTTAAAAATATGTTCCAAATTAACATTTCTCAGGATTAGGATTTTTAGGTGATTTAAAATAAACACCTCTACAATTGGTTCCATCTTGATCATATTTAGGAGTTATTTTATCAATACAACAACCCCATCTTGACCATTTGCAATTATCTAGTCTTTCATCATATGGAAAATATGGATTATAGAAAAGATAAACTTGATAAAGAATATAAAATAATATAAAAAGAAGAAGAAGAACTAAACTGGAAAAAACAACATCAAGCATATTTTTATTATTCTATATTTTTATAAGAAAAAAATATAGATCCTTTTATTAGAAAAGAATGGAATCATTTTATCAATTTATTATTCTTATTATTATAATTATTGCTTGTGTTGGATATTTATCAGCAAATTGTGGAGATCATTTATTAGAAAAATTTGAAACCTACACCTTTGGTCCTTACAATTATAAAACTACTGGAAGTGACCCTTTAACTTTTTACCAATATCCAGTTTATAGACAACCTTTCCAATATCCTTATCAATTTTATTCATCATATCCTTATCCTTATCTTACTTATTGGGATAATATTCTTTAAATAAAATAAATAGATAATTTTTTGAAAAATTTAAATAAATAAATAATTATTTACTTAAAATAAAATGATAATTTAAAAAAAAGAAAAAATAAAAGATGATAATAAAAATAATAGAAAAGATTAAATCTATGAGTAATTATATAAAAAAAACATTTATTTTTTTTAAAAATTGTTTAATGTTTTTAATTTATTATCAACCAAGTAAAGCGGCTATGAATTATATTGAAAATTATATATCAACTGATAATCTTTTAGAGGGTATAACAGAAAGATGGAGTGAATCATGTTTAATAGAATATTATCAAAAATTAGAATATAACAATTTAAATATATTTGATAATAATAATCAGATAATAGATTTATTATATGAAAATTTGATAGATGGAAATTATACAAAATTAATGTTAATGATAATGACAAATGAAAAAATGAGAATAAATGATTATTATAAGTTTTATTTATTAGTAAAACATAATATTTTAATAAAAGAAAAATTATATAAAAATCCTAAATTTCGAAATCATTTATATAATTATATAGAAAAAAGTAAAACAAAATTTAATGAAAATATATCTTTTAAAATATTATTAAAAAAAAGAGAAAATAATAATCACAAGTCATGTTTATTGTGTTATGAGGATATAATGGAAAATACATTTTATTCAAAATGTAAAATTTGCAAAAGTGAGTTAGATTTAAAATGTTTAAATGATTGGATAAAAATGGATAAAAATTCTTGTGTATTATGTAGAAAAAATTTATTAGATGAAAAAGAAAGTTTTAATCTAATTTTGCTTCAAAAATATTTGGATTATTTAATAATTTCCAAAGAATTAGATTTATATGGACTTAATGAATTCCCATCCTAATTCTTCACATATATTTTTCCATATCATATCTGTATCATGTAGTTTTTGTCTATCTTTTAATAAAGGGAAATATTTTTTATATTCATCTAAACCTTTTAATTCAACACATTTATGTAAAACATATGAATAATTTAAAAAGTTTTTACGTTTTTTACGAGGACAAACCCTCATAAATGGACCTTGGATTTCTTTGAACATCAAACGCAATTGTTCTTCTAATTCTTTGCTTAATGTAGGTGGTGGCACTCCATTAATTTGATAAAGAATATATGCAGAATGGTCATAATATTTATTGCATTTAATTTTTTTAAGATAAGCACGAATTTTTTTGACGGTAAGAGTTTCGAGATTGGTGATACGTTCTTTTTTAATTTCTTGAAGAATTTTTTCATAAACTTCTTCTGGTATTTCTGTAGTTTCTTTAGCTTGGAATTGAGCCAACCATTCTGAGAAATGGTTAAGACGTTTATAAACATAGGAAGTATTCATGTTTTCATTGTTGCAATCTTTGAAAGAGGGTTTATCGGATTCAATGAGAACTTTTTCTTCGAGACCACATTTTTCACAAATTTGGACTCCTTCAGTAGAATAAAGAACCATTTCATAATCACAATGTGGGCATTTTGATATTTTATAATCAAATTTGATGGGTACAATATAATTTTTGTCAACTTTTTGTAAATATTCTTCTAAGATATTTTTCTTTTTAAATTTTGATTCTTGTTCTATAAAATCGGACATTTTCATTGAAGAAAAGTTTAATTCTTTTTGTGGTTCTTTTTTATTTTTCTTTTCATCATCTTCTTTATCGGTTTCTTTTAATTTACTAAGTAAATCATTATCTTCTTCCTCGTCATTATTTTGAGTTTCATTTTCTTTATTTTGAGAACCCCAAAAATCCATAATACTTTTGGTGACAATTTTTGGTTTTTGATTTGTTTGTTTTTTGGGTTTTTCTTCTTCTTCTTCATCCTCATCGTCATCATCATCAAAACCTAATTCTGAATCATCATCTTCATCTTCATCATCTTCTTCATCATCAAAATCATGATTTTTGAGATCGAGAAGTTCATCGGAGGAGGATTGATTTTTTTTGTTATTTTCGACATTTTCATAATAATCGACTAAAAGATGACCGACATTGAGAAAATAATCTCTTTCTTCTTTTTTGTTGGATATTTCATCGATTTCTTTTTCAAGCGATTTGATTTTATCAGAAGTACTATCTTTTAATAAAATCCAATTCATATCAAATTCACAGTCAGTCATTTCACTGATTTCTTTATATTTATCTTTTAATGCTTTGAGTTCTTTTTTTTTATCAGGTAAAGACTTTTGTAAATTTTGAAAATGTTTTAACATTTCATTATGTTTAGCATCAATAGTAATATTTTCATGATTATTTTTAGTTTTTTTATTAGATTTTAAACTAGGATCTTTGATACCCATCTTTTACACAATTCTTTTATAATGTCTTTCATTTATTTTTTTTTAAGTTGCTTTTAACATATTTTATTTTAGTTAAATAAAATGAGTTTAAAAAAAAGATTTAAACAAATAAATATTTACTTAAATGAAAAATTAAATATTATAGTAAAAAATAATTTTTTAACCAATAATTTTCCATATAAAATTTTTATGAATTGTATTATTTTTACTACATTTTTTAATTGTCTCTGGTCCAATTTCAAATAATCTTTTAACTTCTGCCTGTGAATTATATGTTTTAATAATTTCTCGAGTTACTGGATCAATTTGTTGTACTCTTTTTTGACCATTAATAACAATTTCTTTATCAGGTAAATTATTATTTTTTAAAAATTCTGTTTTCCAAATAGTAGGACAATCATCAAAAAATCTCCAATAACTACTACTAGCTTGATGTTTAAATTCTGTATCATTAATAGCCCTACAAATTGATCCTATATTACCACCTAATTTTTCTGCTGCTGTTTTCTGTGATGAATAAACTTCTAAAATTTTAGTTTTATATAAATCAATTTGTGCAATATAAGCTCTTTTGGATTGTTTAATATTAACAGTTTGTGGAATATTATATTCAATATCTTCTTGTTCTCTTTTTATTTCAAACCATCTATATCCTGCATAAATATTATTTACTTTTGTTGCTCTTTTGAAACTACTTTCTGCACAATCTTTAAATTCATCCCTTCTAGTTATATCAATTAAAGTTTGATAACTTCGAATAAGTTTAAATGTATTAGGATCATATTGTTGAATAATTCCGCCATTAATTTTTTTTGATTTTTTTTTATTTATTTCTCCATTATATTTTTCCAGTTGAGTATTTTTATTTTCTGTGTTTGTGTCATTTTTTTTTTCTAAGCAAATATCTATTTCTTCTTCTTCTTCATCATCTTCATCATCTTCTTCTTCATCTTCTTCTAAGAACTGCACTAATTCATAATCTTCATCTTCTTTTTTTAAATACTGTTCTGATTCTTCTTCTAATTTATCACCTAAATTATATTCATTAGTATTTTGTTTTTGTTTTAATTTTTCAATTTCTAATTTTAGTTTTTCATTTTCTAGTTTTAATTTTTCATTTTTTAATTTTTTTAATTCAAACATTTGTTTTTTAAGTTCTAATTTTGTTTTATTTGATTCATTTTCTATATTTTTAATTTCAATAAGTTGTTCATGTGTAAGATCATGAAATTTTTTAATTTCATGTTGAATTATAAATAATAGTCTTTCAAACATTTTATCATCTAATAAAAACATTTCTCTAGAATTTTGTTCATTAATTGGTTCATTATATTGTAACGGTGAAATTTCACTATGTTTATGCAAATATTTTTCAAAATCACTATGTCTATTTACTTCAAAAACATTTAATAAAATTGATTCACCAAAATTTCTCTTTAATTGTGGATTTCTTATAGAAATATCATCAGAAGAACCAATTTTAATTATTCTTTTTCCATCTTCATTATAATCTCTAATCTGTGTTAAATAAACAACTTTTTTTTTTTTCATAGTTTCAATTAAAGTATCATTTCTTATTTTTAACAATTCTAGATTATTTTCTTTTCTACCCTTTCTAAATTCAATATCTACTTCGTTATCTTCCTTTTCATTATAATTTCCAGTATCACGGATTTCATTAATTACACTCATTATCCAATCTTGAAATTTTTTAGCATTAGGTTTTCTAGAACGATTTAAAATTTTATATAATCCATCTTTTGTTAAAAACATAATTTTTTGTTTTCCACCATTTGTTTTGATTTCAACAATTTTTTTTTCTTTGTTTATTTCTAAATCTCTTGTTAAATTTTTAATATTTTCCATTTCCAAAATATTTTGAATATCGACTGCTTTAAACAAAGGATCTTTATAAGTACCTTGCACATTTAAATTATAATTATTTTCATTTAATTTAAAAGCTTTTATAATATCCATTTTTATATATTTTTTTTCTAAAAGGGTGTATTTTTCTAAATAAATTTATTAATTTTATTTTAAACTTCTTTAAAATACTAAAGATTATTTAACTATTTAAAATATCCCCTTCAATAAAAAGGCAGTATGCTAAAAATATACCCTTTTTATTGTTATTTTCACCATAAAAAAATAAAATAATTTTAAATTTTTATTTTATTGCTATTTAAAATTTTTATTTAAAAAAAGAGGATTTAAAAAAATGGAATAAAAAAAGATAAATACGTAAAAAAATAAATAAAAATAATATAAGAAAAAATTATAAAAATGTCAATTCGACAACTAAATCAAAGTTACCAAAGTGATGGTAGTTCAAGTTTAAATAATCAAATTGACCCAGTTTGTGTCCAAAAAATGGTTTTTATTTATAATGCTTTGAATGATGGTTGGGAAGTAAAAAAAAAATCGGATAATAAATATTTATTCAGTAAGAGTGTAAATGAATTATCTGAAGAAGTTAAAAAAGAAATTAATTTGGATGATTATTTAAGAAAATTTTTACAATTTAATTTAAATATTGAAAATTTAACCAATTCCAAAAGGACCAATAGCCTTTAAAACCCTTTATAATTCTAGCAATATTTTATTGCTAATTCTTTTCTTTTTAAAATTATTTTTCTAGAAATTAGAAAAAAAAAAGAATTAAAATTGAATTTATTAAGGAATTTTTCGCGTTCTAGCCAAAATTTTTTTCTAACTATAAAGTATAAAAAGAAAAAAAATGGGTGGTGGTCTCATGCAACTCGTAGCTTATGGCGCTCAAGATGTTTATCTTACTGGCAATCCTCAAATTACCTTCTGGAAGGTAGTTTATCGTCGTTACACTAACTTCTCAATGGAATCCATTGAACAAACTTTCAATGGTACTGCCGATTTCGGTAAAAAAGTAACCTGCACCATTTCTCGTAATGGTGATCTTATTTACCGTGTCTATCTCCAAGTAACTCTCCCCCGTGTTGAAGCAACCGTCTCTTCTGCTTTCTTCCGTTGGGTCAATTACATTGGTCATTTCCTTATAAAATCAGTCGAAATCCAAATTGGTGGTCAACGCATTGACAAACAATACGGTGATTGGCTCACTATCTGGAACGAACTTACCATTCCTCCTGGTCTTAAAGCCGGTTATGATAACATGGTAGGTAACACCGTTGCTCTTACTGGTACTGGTCTCCAACGTACCGAAGCAACTGTTCTCTATGTTC
>JACCDO010091134.1_pt1 | contig 12120 bp, 12 predicted proteins | sample 7446101 | NCBI WGS metagenome assembly JACCDO01 (sample SAMN15323440, study PRJNA562643) | freshwater metagenome | isolation source: river surface water | place: USA:Blue River Watershed | collected 2017-08-16 | reverse complement strand
GGCGGTTCTTCGCCACGCCCCGCAACCTCGACGAACTCACGCCGCCGGACCTGAGGTTCCGCATCCTCACCGCCGTGCCCGAGGAGATGTATCCGGGCCTGCTCATCGAGTACCGCATCTCGCCCCTGCCCGGCGTGTGGCTGCGGTGGCTGACGGAGATCCGGCACATCCGCGACCGGGCGTACTTCGTGGACGAGCAGCGCGCCGGACCGTACCGGCTCTGGTACCATGAGCACCATTTCGAGGCGGTGCCGGGCGGCGTGCGCATGACCGATCGCGTGACCTACGACGTCGGCTGGGGACCCTTCGGCTGGTTGGCGGAGAAACTCTGGGTGCGGCGGCAGCTCGAGCACATCTTCGACTATCGCGCGCGGAAGGTCGCCGCCGTCTTCGCCGCGGCGCGCTGATCCGCCGCGGGGAAAATCCTTTGCCTCGTCGGCGCGCGGGGCTTTGCGTGGCCGCGTGAACGCGTCGCCCGACACCATCGCCGCGCTGGCCACCCCGGTCGGCACCTCGGCGCTCGCCCTCGTCCGCGCGAGCGGACCGGAGGTCGGAGCGCTCGCGGCGGCGATCCTCGGCGCGAGCCCGGAACCGCGGGTCGCGCGGCACGCGGATTATCGCGGAATCGACGGGTCGCTCCTCGACGACGTGGTCGCGACCTTCTTTCCCGGACCGGGCTCATACACCGGCGAGGACACGCTCGAGATCTCCTGCCACGGCAACCCGCTCATCGCCCGGCGCATCCTCGACGATCTCTTCGCGCGCGGCTGCCGGCCGGCCGAGCCGGGCGAGTTCACGCGCCGGGCGTTCCTCAACGGACGTCTCGACCTGAGCCAGGCCGAGGCGGTCATGGACCTCATCCACGCCCGCAGCGAACGGGCGCTCGCCGCCGCCAACCTGCAGCTCCGCGGGGCGCTCGGGCGGCGGATGGACGAACTTATCCGACTGCAGGTCAGTATCTTGGCTAACATCGAAGCCCATCTCGATTTTCCCGAGGAGGACCTGCCGGTGGAGGATCGGGCCGCGCTGCAGGCGGACTTGGGCCGGCTGCAGGACGGCGTCGGCCGCCTGGCAGCCACGAACCGCTACGGTGGCCTGCTGCGCGACGGCGTGCGAACGGTCATTCTGGGCGAGCCCAACGTCGGCAAGAGCAGCCTGCTCAACCGCCTCGTCGGCCGCGACCGGGCGCTGGTCAGTCCCGAGCCGGGCACAACCCGGGATTATCTCGAGGAGGTCGTGACCCTCGGGCCGCACGCGCTGCGGCTGGTGGACACGGCCGGATTGAATCCCGCCGCGGTCTCCCTCGAGCGGGCCGGCATTGAGAAGACCCGCGAGCAGGTGGCGGAGGCGGATCTGATTCTCTGGGTGGTCGAGGCCACGCGTCCCCTGCCCGCCCTTCCGGCCGAGTTCTCCGACCGTCTGGCGCCGGACCGCTGCCTGCTGGTGCTGAACAAGAGCGACCTCGCGCCCGCGGTCCCCGCGCGGCACCCCACCCTGCGCGCGGTCGCGGTCTCGGCGCTGACGGGTGCCGGACTCGATCAGTTGCGCGACGAGGTGGTCCGGTTGGTGGATGCGACCCGCTCCGAGGTCGGCGAGGAGCTCGTGGCCATCAATGCGCGGCATGCCGACGCGCTGCGCCGCGCCTCGGACGAGTTGGCCCTCGCGCGGCAGCGCCTGGACGACCAGGCACCGATGGAATTGGTGGCCAGTCACTTAAGAGGAAGCTTGGATTGCCTCGGCGAAATCTCCGGGCGCGTGGACAACGAGCGGATACTCGATGCGCTGTTCGCAACCTTTTGCATCGGAAAATAAGATTCACGTTAAAATATGTCACCTCAGGACATCTTTGACGTAATCGTCTGCGGCGCCGGCCACGCTGGAGTGGAGGCGGCGTTGATTGCGGCGCGGCGTGGGTCCCCCACCCTGCTGCTGACCGGCAACATCGACACGATCGCCCAGATGAGCTGCAACCCGGCGATTGGCGGCCAGGCCAAGGGACAGCTCGTGCGGGAGATCGATGCCCTCGGGGGTGAGATGGCGATCAACACGGATGTGACGGGCATCCAGTTCCGGCTGCTGAACGAGTCGAAGGGGCCGGCCGTGCAGTCGCCGCGGGCCCAGTGTGACAAGAAAGCCTACCAGTTCCGCCTCAAGCACACCCTCGAGCTGCAGCCGAATCTCCACGTCTTCCAGGCGACGGTCACCGGCCTGATTTTCGAGCAGGGTCGGGTAGTGGGCTGCCGCACGAACCTGGACCTCGAGTTCCGCGGCCGCACCGTGGTCATCACCACCGGCACCTTCCTCCGCGGCCTGATGCACGTCGGCCAGAACAAGAACGAGGGCGGCCGCCTCGGTGATTTCAGCGCCAAGACCCTCTCGGGGAGCCTGCTCGAGGCCGGCATCGAACTGCAGCGCCTGAAGACTGGAACCCCACCGCGGATCCTCGGCCGAAGCATCGATTTCTCGCGCCTCGAGGAGCAGAAGGGGGATGCGGAGCCGACCCTTTTCGCCTTCCACGACACCCGTGGTGAGGAGGACCTGTTCCACGTGGAACACGGCGGGGAGAAGCGGCTCGGCTGGAAGCCGGGGCAGGACCAGGTGTCCTGCTGGATCACCTACACGACCCCCGAGTCGGCCGAGATCGTCCGCTCGAATCTCCACCTGTCGGCCATGTACTCGGGAGAGATTGTCGGGACCGGGCCGCGCTATTGCCCGAGCATCGAGGACAAGTTCGTCCGCTTCGCCGACAAGCCCCGGCACATGCTCTACCTGGAGCCGGAGGGGAGGAACACGAACGAGTACTACATCAACGGGCTGTCCACGAGCCTGCCGTTCGACGTCCAGGTCCGGCTGGTCCGGAGCATTCCCGGCCTGGAGCGCGCGGCGCTGCTGCGTCCGGCCTACGCGGTCGAATACGACTTCGCGCCACCCCAGCAATTGCTGCCCTCCCTCGAGTCGCGTCGGGTTGAGAACCTATTCTTCGCCGGCCAAATCAACGGCACGTCCGGCTACGAGGAGGCCGCGTCCCAGGGGTTGTTGGCGGGCATCAATGCGGTGCAGAAGGTGAGGGGAGAGCCGCCCCTGATTTTGGGTCGGCACGAGGCCTACATCGGGGTGCTGATCGATGACTTGGTGACGAAGGGGACGACCGAGCCGTACCGCATGTTCACGAGTCGCGCCGAGTACCGGCTGCTCCTGAATCACGGGAGCGCGGAGCTACGCCTGATTCATCACGCGAAGAGTCATAACTTACTTACCAACAACAGAATAGGAATAATTGAGGCGAAGTGCGACCGCATCGCCACATGGGAGAGGCGCCTCGAGGAGGACCGCACGAAGGGCGGGCTTTGGGGCGACCTGATTCGGCGGCACGGGGACGCCGCGAGTCTCCCCGACGACCTCCGGGCGGAGGACAAGGCGGTGCGCGAGGAAGTCCTCTATCGAGTCCGTTACCGGGGCTACCGGGAGCGCGAACTGCGGCAGGTGGAGAAGCTCCGGGATGTCGAGCGCGTGGCGCTTCCAGCGGACCTCGACTACCTCGCGATTCCCGGCCTGCGGCGCGAGTCCGCGCAGAAGCTCCACCAGTTCCGGCCGGTCAATCTCGGCCAGGCCAGCCGCATCAGCGGCGTCAATCCGGCCGACATCAGCCTGCTGCTCGTGCTGCTCGAGTCCCGGCGGCGCGGCCGACCGTCCGGAGCCTGATTGCGGGAGCCGGCGCGGGGAGAGCGGACGGGGCGCTTTCCGGCGGACGCCGGTGGTGCTGCGAGCGGGTCTGGGTCTGGCCACGGATGGCACGGATAGGAACGGATCCCGTCCATCGTCGAAATGAGGGCTCCTGCGATGAGAGCGACCTTCCCCAGCGGCAGCGGTTGCCTGTAGCGGAAATCCACCTCGGCGACCTGTGACATTCGGGTGACGCGTCGGATTTCCTCTGGAGCGTGTCCGCGTCGTCACAATAGTCCGCCGGAATGGAGCGGAAGAAGATCCTCGTGGTGGACGATGAGCCGGATGTCACCGACCTGGTGGCCTACCATCTCAAGGCGAAGGGATTTCAGGTCGAGGTCGTGAACGACCCGACCGCCAGCATCGCCCGGGCGCGGCACTTTCTCCCGGACGTCATCATTTTGGACATAATGATGCCGCTGCTCAGCGGGCTGCAGATCTGCCGCATCCTCCGCTCCGAGCCGAAGCTTTCGCGCGTGCCGATCATCTTCCTCACCGCGAAGGCCGAGCCGGCGGACCGGATCGAGGGCTTCGAGAGCGGGGCGGACGACTACCTGACGAAGCCGTTCAGCCCGAAGGAGCTCGTGCTGCGCGTCGAGGCCATCCTCCGCCGCCTCGCGGCCCCGCCGCCGAACACGGCGCGGCTGCAGGTCGGGACCATCGTCCTCGACAGCGAGACGCACCGCGTGACGGTCGGCGGGTCGGCCATCGAGCTGACGGCGACGGAGTTCAAGCTCCTCCGCGTGCTGATGGAGCGCCAGGGCCGCGTGCAGACGCGCGAGCACCTGCTCGTCAACGTCTGGAACTATTCCGCGGAGATCGAGACGCGCACGGTGGACACGCATGTCCGCCGCCTGCGCGAGAAGCTGGGCGCCGAGGCCAACTGGATTGAAACCATCCGCGGGGTGGGGTACCGCATCGCCGACAAGAAACTGTCGGCATGACCACCCTCCTCGTCGTCCTCCTCCTCGCCGCCCTCGGCGTGAGCCTGCGGCTGCTCGCGAAGCAGAACCGCGGGCTGCGGGAGCTGGCCGACGCGGTGCGCTCGGGGCAGCCGCTCCTCCACGAGGAGCGCGGCCAGCTGGAGCTGCCGGCCTGGCACGACCTGACCGTCGCGGTCAACGGCCTGATCAGCGAGACCGGCCTCCTGCGCCAGCAGCGCTCGGGCGAGCTCTCCCAGCTCGAGGCCACGCTCGGCAACCTGCGCGAGGCGGTGCTGGTGGTGGACGACTCCAACACCATCCACCTCGCCAACCAGGCGCTGCGCGAGATCTTCCCCAAGGCGCGCGAGCTCGGCAACCTGCGGCTCGAGCTCATCGTGCGCAGCGCCGCCTTCCTCGAGTACGTGCGCGCGACCCGCGGGGGCGAGGCGCCGCCGCGGCAGGAGTTCGAGCTGACGGACGGCGGACCGGGCTGGATCGAGGTCTCCGGCGCGCCCATCGCCGGGCCCGACGGGAAGGGACGCTGGGCGCTCTTCGTCATCCACGACGTCACCCGCCAGCGCGTGCTCGAGCGGATGCGGCGCGACTTCGTCGCCAACGCCTCGCACGAGCTGCGCACGCCGCTGAGCGTGATCAAGGGCTACGTCGAGACGCTGGTCGACGGCCACGCTTCCATGGCCCCCGACGAGCGCGGGCGCTTCCTCCGCACCATCCAGCGCCACAGCGACCGGCTCAACGCCATCATCGCCGACCTCCTCACGCTCTCGCGCCTCGAGTCGGACACGCCGGGCCTCGTGCCCGAGACGGTGGAGCTGAAGCCGTTCCTCGCGGAGATCTGCGTGGACTTCGGCGAGCGCGCGGCCGCCTCGCGCCACCGGCTGGAGCTGCAGGTCGAGGATTCCGCCGGGGCGGTCGAGGCGGACCGCGAGAAGCTGACGCAGGTGTTCTCCAACCTCCTCGACAACGCGCTCAAGTACTCGCCCCCCGGCTCGCGGGTCGCGGTCTCGGCCCGCGGGATCGAGGACGGCGCCGCGGTCGAGTGCGCGGTGCGCGACGACGGCCCGGGCATCCCGGAGGAGGACCTGCCGCACATCTTCGAGCGTTTCTACCGGGTGGAGAAGGGCCGGTCGCGCGAGAGCGGCGGCACCGGGCTGGGGCTCAGCATCGTCAAGCACGTGGTCCAGCTCCACGGCGGCCGCATCACCGCGGAGAGCGCGCCCGGCCGCGGCACGGCGATGCTCGTCCGGCTCCCGCGGCACGGCCGGCCGACCCCGGGCGCGGCGGGGTAGGGGCTTTCCCGCTTGCCGGACGCGGGGGCCGGCGCCGGACTCCCGCGCGTGAGCTTCTCGCCCGACTTCCTCGCCCGCGTCCGCGCCCGCCGCGCGGAGCTGCGCGCGGCGCTCGAGGCGCTGCTGCCGGCGCCGCGTCCGATCGTCTGGGAGATCGGCTGCGGCCACGGCCACTTCCTCGTCGGCTACGCGCAGGCGCACCCGGGGAAGGTCTGCCTCGGGATCGACCTCATCTCCGACCGGCTGGCGCGGGCGGCGAAGAAGCGCGACCGGGCCGGGCTGGCGGGCTGCCATTTCCTCCGGGCGGAGGCGCGCGAGTGCCTGCAGGCGTTCCCGCCGGGAGTGACGTTCGAGGAGGTGTGGGTCCTCTTCCCGGACCCGTGGCCGAAGGCCCGGCACCACAAGAACCGGCTGCTGAAGGCGGATTTCCTCGACGCGGTCGCCGGCCGGGTGGCGGCGGGCGGACGGCTCTATTTCCGCACCGACCACGAGGAGTATTTCCGCGAGGTCGAGGGGGTCGTCGCCGGGCTCGCGACCTGGCGCCGGGAGGCGGGGGCGGCCTGGCCGCTGGAGCAGGAGACGGTCTTCCAGGCGCGGGCGCCGCGCCATTTCTCCCTCGTGGCGGTCAGGACAGCAGATCCAGCGCCGCCAACAACGCCACTTGGGCCAGGGCAGCCGCCCCCAGAATGACCCAGGTCGCCTGGGTGAAGGGGTCGCGGGCGAGTTTCCGCTCCCCGTTGGGGTAGCGGGGCTGCTCGGTGCGGCGGAGGAGTTCGCGGCCGGCGGCGTCCATGGCCTAGACGTCGGCCAGCCGGGCCGCGGGCGCAAGGCCGCATTCCGGCGGCCCGCCGCCGCCATTAGGCGCGCCGGGCGGATTTCACGCCGGCCCTAATTATCCCGGGGGCGGCGCGGTTGGGAAATTTCGGGGGTTGACGGGGTCTCCGGGCGAAACCTACCTAAACGGCTTTTCCAGCCGAAGCCTCCACGCCGCAACCGCATGCGTCTGCCCCAGATTTCCCTCGCCCTCCTCGCCGCGCTCGGCGCGGCCGCCCCGGCGTCCGCGGCCGTCGACGCGAGCGCGACGCGGTTCGAGATCTACGGGCTGCCGGTGACGAACAGCATCCTCACCACGTGGGCCGTCGCGCTCGCGCTCATCCTCGTGGTGCGGCTGGCGATCGGGTCCAAGCCCAAGCTCGTCCCGTCGAAGGGCCAGGCGATGATCGAGGGCCTGCTCGAGGGCGTGAAGGGCCTGGTCGAGCCGATCGTCGGCAAGAAGGTCGCGCCCGCCGCGCTGCCGCTGCTGCTCTGCCTCTTCACCTTCATCGTCATCAACAACTGGTCGGGCCTCCTCCCCGGCGTCGGCACCGTCGGCTGGTCCTCGCACGCGCCGGACGGCACGCACCAGTTCGAGGCGTGGATCCGGCCGTTCAGCGCGGACATGAACGGCACCATCGCCCTCGCCCTCGTCTCGATGGCGGTCTGGGCCTACCTCATCCTCCGCTACGCCGGCCCGAAGCTCATCCTCCACGACCTCTTCGGCAACAAGGCCGACAAGCGCGAGGTGCCGGCGTCGATCTACTACTTCCTCGGCCTCATCTTCCTCGCGGTCGGCTTCATCGAGGTCATCTCCATCGCCATCCGCCCCGTCTCCCTCTCGTTCCGGCTCTTCGGCAACGTCTACGGCGGCGAGAACCTGCTCCACGGCACGTCGTTCGTCTTCCCGTTCTACTTCCTCGAGCTCCTCATCGGCCTCGTCCAGGCGCTCGTCTTCACGCTTCTCGTCAGCGTCTACATCGGCCTGATCTGCAACCACGGCGACGACCACGAGCACGCGGAGGGCGGCGGCCACCACTGAGACTTTCCCGGCGGGAGCGTGCCAAAGCGTGCGCACGCCGGGTCCACCAACCAACCAGCCAGACACATCCCATGATCGACATCATCGCCCAGACCGCCTCGAGCGGCATCACCGGCAACCTCCACATCGCCCTCGGCGCGGCCGCCGCCGCCCTCGGCGTCGGCATGATCGGCACCAAGGCCGTCGAGGCCGTCGGCCGCAACCCCGGCGCCTCCGGCAAGATCCTCGTCCAGTCCATCCTGGGCATGGCGCTCGCCGAGGCCGTCGCGTTCTACGTCATCTTCCTCGCTTGATCCCCTTCCGGCGCGCCCCCCGCGGGCGCGCCGGAACCCTTTCCGCCCCCCGCCATGAATCTCCTCCTCGCCTCCACTGACGCCGCCGGGAAACTGCACGCGCTGCAGACGCAGTTCGGCATCGAGGGCAAGTACCTGCTGATGCAGATCATCAGCTTCTCGATTCTGGCGTTCGTCCTCTACCGGTTCTTCTTCAAGCCCGTCCTCGCCACCGTCGACGAGCGCAACAAGAAGATCGAGGACGGCCTCCGCCACGCGGAGGAGATGCAGGCCAAGCTCGCCGCCGCCGCGCAGGAGAGCGCCGCCATCGTCAAGTCGGCCCAGGTCGACGCCCAGAAGATCGTCGACGAGGCCCGCCGCGCCGCGAAGGAGTTCGGCGACAAGCAGCAGGCCGAGGCGCTCCAGCGCGCGGCCGACATGCTCGCCAAGGCCCAGCAGGCGATCGAGCTCGAGCACCGCAAGATGCTCAACGAGGCCCGCGGCGAGATCGCCCGCCTCGTCGTCACCACCACCGAGCGCGTGCTGGCCAAGCGCCTGAGCGACGCCGACCGCTCGGCCTACAACGAGACCGCGACGAAGGAGCTCGCGTCGCTGTAAGCGGCCTCCGCCCTCCTCCCATGGCCGCCGACAAGCAGACCAAGCGCCTCGCCAAGCAGCTCTTCAAGCTGAGCGTGGTGGACGGCGCCGTTTCCGCCGACCGCGTCGCCGGCGTCCTCGGGTGGGTCGAGAAGCACGCGCCCCGTCATCCGCTCGCGCTCCTCCAGCTCTACCACCGCCTCGTCGCCCTCGAGCTCGCGCGCTCCCGCGCCGACGTCGAGCACGCCGGCCCGATCGCCGCGCCCGCGCTCGCCGCCATCGAGGCCGCCATGACCCGCCGCTACGGCCGCCGCGTCGCCGCCGTCTCCCGTCCCAACCCGGCCCTCGTCGCCGGCCTCCGCGTCCGCGTCGGCTCCGACGTCTACGAGACGTCCGTCGCCGGCCAGCTCGCCGCCCTTTCCGCCTCCGTCTAACCCCGTCCGCCTCCTCCCCACCCACTTTCCCCGATGAGCAACGTCATCGAACAGATCGAACAGCAGATCGCCAAGCTCTCCGCCAAGGCGGTCAAGAAGAACACCGGCAACATCCGGACCGTCGCCGACGGCGTGGCCAAGATCGAGGGCCTCTCCGACGTGATGTACAACGAGATGGTCCAGTTCCCCGGCGGCGCCATCGGCATCGCGCTCAACCTCGAGGAGGACGAGGTCGGCTGCGTCGTCCTCGGCGACGTCTCCCAGCTCAAGGAGGGCGACGAGGTCACCACCACCGGCAAGCTCCTCTCCGTCCCCGTCGGCAAGGGCCTGCTCGGCCGCGTCGTCGACGCCCTCGGCCGCCCTGTCGACGGCAAGGGCCCGATCGACTCCAAGGAGGCCTACCCGGTCGAGAAGATCGCCCCCGGCATCATCGTCCGCAAGTCCGTCTCCCAGCCGCTCTTCACCGGCATCATGGCGATCGACTCCATGATCCCGATCGGCCGCGGCCAGCGCGAGCTCATCATCGGTGACCGCGGCACGGGCAAGACCACGATCTGCATCGACACGATCATCAACCAGGCCCGCATCAACAAGGTCGGCCTGGCCTCGGGCGACAAGGCGTTCCGCCCCGTCTACTCGATCTACGTCGCGGTCGGCCAGAAGCAGTCCAACGTCGTGCGCACCATCGCCGCCCTCGAGGCCGCGGACGCGCTGCAGTACACCATCATCGTCGCCGCCCCGGCCGCCGACAACCCGGCCAACCAGTACCTCGCCCCGTTCTCCGGCGCCGCCATCGGCGAATGGTTCATGGAGAACGGCATGGACGCGCTCATCGTGTACGACGACCTGTCGAAGCACGCCGTCGCCTACCGCCAGATCTCGCTCATCCTCAAGCGCCCCTCCGGCCGCGAGGCGTATCCGGGCGACGTGTTCTACCTCCACTCCCGCCTCCTCGAGCGCGCCGCGCGCCTCGACGGCAAGGGCTCGCTCACCGCGCTGCCCGTCATCGAGACCCAGGCCGGCGACGTCTCGGCCTACATCCCGACCAACGTCATCTCGATCACCGACGGCCAGATCTTCCTCGAGACCGACCTCTTCAACCAGGGCATCCGGCCCGCCGTCTCCGTCGGCCTCTCCGTCTCGCGCGTCGGCTCCGCCGCGCAGATCAAGGCCACGAAGCAGGTCGGCGGAAAGCTCAAGGGCGAGCTCGCCCAGTTCCGCGAGCTGGCCGCGTTCGCGCAGTTCGGCTCCGACCTCGACGCCAAGACGAAGGCGACCCTCGACCGCGGCTCCCGCATCGTCGAGCTCTTCAAGCAGCCGCAGCTCAACCCGGTCGCGATCGAGGTGCAGGCCGCCGTCCTCTGGGCCCTCCAGAAGAACTACTTCGACTCCGTCGAGGTGAAGAACGTCGTCGCCGCCTCGACCTCCCTCCGCGAGTTCCTCACCACCCGCAAGGACGCCCTCCTGACGAAGGTCCGCACCAAGGCCGCGCTCGACGCCGAGCTCGAAGGCGAGCTCAAGGCCGCGTGCGACGAGTGGAAGTCCACCTTCGCGGCGAAGTGAGCCGCCAGTAGCGCGCCCCGCACCACCCGCCGCTCCGAGCATGCCCTCCACCCGCGACATCCGCCGACGCATCAAGTCGGTCAAGAACACCCGCCAGATCACCAAGGCGATGGAGCTGGTCGCGGCGTCGAAGATGAAGAAGGCGCAGCAGGCCGCGACCGCCGGGCGCCCCTACGCCCAGCTCATGGCCAGCATGCTCGGCGCCCTCGCCGGCCGCGTGGACGAGACGCTCCACCCCTTCCTCGCGAAGCGCGAGGTCCGCACCCGCGGCATCCTCGTCGTCACGACCGACAAGGGCCTCTGCGGCCCGCTCAACGCCAACCTCTTCAAGCTCGTCCTCGACGTGAAGACGCCGGCGAAGTTCGTCGCCATCGGCCGCAAGGGCGCGCAGTTCCTCAGCCGCACGAAGAAGGACCTCGTGGCCGACTTCACCGTCTCCGACCGCGTCGGCTTCGCCGAGGTCAAGCCGGTGATCGAGTTCATGATGAAGATGTACCTCGAGGGCACGATCGACACGATCGAGGTCATCTACCCGCGCTTCAAGAACACGCTCGTCCAGGAGCCCACCCTCCGCCCGCTGCTCCCGCTCTCGAACGTGAAGGACTTCGTCGACCACCTCCGCGCCGAGTCGGGCGGGGGCCACAAGGCCGACGACCGCGACATGCTCTTCGAGCCGAGCGCGCAGGAGGTGCTCGAGGCGCTGCTGCCCTTCTACGTCAACCGCTACGTCTACCAGCTCATCCTCAGCGCCAAGGCCTCCGAGCACAGCGCCCGGATGGTCGCGATGAAGACCGCCAAGGACAACGCGACCAAGCTCCTCGGCGACCTCACCCTCGAATACAACAAGGCCCGGCAGGCCGGCATCACCCAGGAGATCCTCGAGATCGCCGCCGCCCAGTTCTCCGCCTCCAACTGACCTCCTTCCACCCCCCGCCCCCCGCTTCCGTCATGAGCAACCAAGGCAAGATCGTCCAAGTCATCGGCGCCGTCGTCGACGTGCAGTTCGCCGAGAATTCCGTGCCGCCCATCTATCAGGCGCTCACGGTCGACTTCACCGCCGCCGGCGTGAAGCAGCACCTCACGCTCGAGGTGCAGCAGCACCTCGGCGACGGCCTGGTCCGCACGATCGCGATGTCCTCCTCCGAAGGCCTCGTGCGCGGCATGCCCGTCGTCGATACCGGCGCCCCGATCTCGGTGCCCGTCGGCGAAGGCGTCCTCGGCCGCATCTTCAACGTCACCGGCACGCCCGTGGACGGCAAGGGCCCGGTCCCGCACCAGAAGCGCTACCCGATTCACCGCCCGGCCCCGGCGCTCGCCGACCAGGACACCAAGGCCGAGATCCTCGAGACCGGCATCAAGGTCATCGACCTCATCTGCCCCTTCATCAAGGGCGGTAAGGCGGGCGCCTTCGGTGGCGCCGGCGTCGGCAAGACCGTCGTCATTCTC
>JACCDO011316274.1_pt1 | contig 12121 bp, 13 predicted proteins | sample 7446101 | NCBI WGS metagenome assembly JACCDO01 (sample SAMN15323440, study PRJNA562643) | freshwater metagenome | isolation source: river surface water | place: USA:Blue River Watershed | collected 2017-08-16 | reverse complement strand
TTGGTGCTAGTCTTAGCCAAAATACTTCAATGATTGATATTGATTCTGAATTAATCGGTATTAATCGCAAATTTTCTAAATGCCCTGAACTCAAATATATCCCTAAATGCAAAACTAGCCAAAATGGTGGTGCTAATCCTGGTGGTTATTCAACTGTCAATAACGGAGCAGTAGATGTCGATTGCAACCTCTTACATTTCCCTGATGGTAATTGCTTTGAACCTGTAGAAGATACCCGTCTCAGCAACCCACCATCAACACTTAGAGGTACTGGTGTTAACCGTTGGGAATGGCTTTGCCGTAATCCCCAAGAACGTGTTCTGATGCCTTTTGATAATAATATTAATTACAGATTAGTTGTTAAAGATAATCACCGTCCATGCATACCCAACCCTCTTGACCAAACTCTTGTTCTCCCAAGACCAAGTGCCGAACCTATCTGCACAAGCATGACTGTCTCAAGCTGTGCACCACCAATGGGACCTCCATCAGTTGCTTGGATGTCAGAAGAACGTCTCAAGAACCGATAGACACTTTTTACACTTTTTACACTTTTTTTCTAAAAAAGCGTTACCAAAAAACCTTATATATTGTAATTTTTAATGTTTTTTAATATTTTGTATGTTTGTTTTTGATATTACTTTTTTCTAAAAAGTATTTCTAATAAATAAAGAAAAAGATAAGGTAAAATGGGAACTCCTGGAATTTATTTACCAAAAACAATGTTTGTTCCTTCTTCAACATATCATTCTCCATACAATTCATATAAACCCCAATATGGTGGTGCTAGAATGCCTCCTATGGTTGATTGGGGATTACTTTTTAATTTATCCGTATTTACAATCTTCATATGTTCATTTTTTTATATTTGTTTATATAGATATCGTAATAAATCTAGAATCATGAAAGAAAATGAAATAAAACAAAAGAAATTATTATATGAATTTCAAGCTGCTTTAAAAGAAAATCAAAAACAAGCTGCGATTGATAGATATAATATGATTCTCGAAAATAAAAGGGCTTTTCATAACCCATATTTACTTAATCAAGACCAATATTCTTTAACTCCTGCAACTTATAAAAAACATTATGAAAATGACAAAGGGTATGACATGTTACGTCAAAGTTATCATATTGATAGTTATAGACCTAATCAAAATATCCAAACACCATTTAATAATGAAGTCAATCTGATGAATTGGTAAATAATTTAATATTAAATAATAGTTTCTTTATTATTATTTGGTATCATACTATATACTGATTGTTTTTCTACTAATTTTTGTAATTTATTTAAACCGGGAGGTTTAGGACGAAATCTTGCAGAATTATCCGGTTGAATATTAGCCTTATTACCATTTACGTTTTCATATTCTTCTTCATTAAAGCCACTATTACCACTTTTACCACTTTTACGACTGTTCACACTTGGATTTCTAAGAAATGGGCTTTCATAATTACTAGGAGGTCTATTAGATCTTGGAGGGACTGTCGGGACAGGCGGACCGTTATACACTGGATTTGGATTTCTAACTGGTTGTTCATAAGTATTAGGTCTATTAGATCTTGGAGGAACTGGTGGTAAATTATTAACCCCACCAACATGTTTTTTAGTTCTTTTATTTACTTTTGATTTTGTTTTCAGTTTTCTTTGAGTTTTACGCATTTAATATTAAAATAGATATTAAAATAAAATACAAATAAAAAAAATAAATTATAATTTACACATACCCTAGTGGGTCTGGTCTACGTTTTTTTTCTTTTTCTATTAATCTTAAAATATTTGTTAATCTTTCAAGACTATTTATAGTTGGTAATTCTTTATATAATAATCTACCATCTATTGTAGCATATATATCATTTGGATTTGGATGTGTTGGAGGAAGTGGTGGTAATGGTCGACTTATTCTCCCTCTTGCTTCATACGTTGGATTAAAAGGGGCTAAATTGTCTTCATCATTTGCTTGTTCAGTCACACCACCTATAAATGATTTTTTTTTATATGAATATTTAGTTTTTTTATGATTTATTTCTTTTTTTGAGTTTATTTTTTTTTGAGTTTTAACCATTTTATAATATTATGTAGATATTTTTTATATATCCAAATTTTATTCAATAATTAAATAATTCATATAATGAAATTAAACCCATTTATTTAGTTCTCCTGATTCAGCTTCTTCTAGTTGAGTTTCTTTTTCGTCTACAATTTTTGCAATAGCTAGTAAATTTTCAAGATTTTTAAGTGTGGGTAGAGGGGGAGTTTGTATTGTGTTATATATTTGATTACTATATACACTATGAAATGATAGTGGTTCATAAGTAGAATTACTATTACCGACTGAATGATTATTATAGTTATTTCCTGGTTGAATTATATTCTCATTTCGTATTTCACCATTTGGTAAAACTGTATAATATGGACCAGTACCCCCAACGAATGATTTTTTTTTACGTAAATATTTAGTTTTTTTATGAGTTACTTTTTGTTTTTTTTGAGTTTTAACCATTTTATAATATTATGTAGATATTTTTATATATCTAAATTTATTATTCAAAAAATGAAAATATACAAATAATTGGGATGATGTGTATTATGTGCAACTCTTTCTTGTCTAATTACCACTATTCGAGTATTATAAAATGGTTATCATTTATTAGTTGTTAAATTATGTATTAGATTTTTGAATGTCTAATATGTTAATATATTCAGAAATTGATTTGATTTTTGTTTTGAGCCTAATAATAAAATAAGTCTATAGTTTCTTTATGCTTATAGATTTTATATGTAGCATTTATAATCGATTTATAAATATTTTCTTCATGATTTTTTATTTAGCTCTGCGTGTAGAGGGTACTTTTCTTTGACCTACGCCTTTGACTGCTGCTAAAACAGGTCCATGGCGCTTTCGAACTGCTGCTAATCTTTGTGCTACAGTTGGTTGTATGTTTGCATTATATCTAGCCATTGCTGCAGGACCTGTTCTAGTATTATATCTTGGTTCCTCATTTGCTTCTAATGGAAGGGAGTTCGGCTTTTTGCCTAAATTTAGTGGTCTCGGAGGTAATGGGGGTGGTATGATAGCTGCTGGAAGTAAATGTTTAACTTTATTAGATTCTTTTGAATTAACGGGTTCATAAAAACCTTCATTACTAGTTCTACTTCTAATAGAAGATGCAGGTGGTAGATACCCTTCATTATTAACATCAGCATTAACAATAGTTGCATAAGGTGATTCTTTGTTTTGTCGGAGACTATTTTGTGGTTCTGCATATTGTGGTTCTTCTGTTCGTGATTCACCATTTAATTGAGGACCATTTTCTAAACTAGCTAATTCATATACTGAATTTGTAGAGAATGAATTTGCCAATTTAGAAAATCGAGAAGCTAATTCATAATTTGAATTTGAACTTGATTCGGCTAATTCATATTCTGACCCAGTTAGTTGTATTTTCTCTGCTGCTTCATATAATGGAACAAATGCTTTGTTTGTTTTTTTTGGTTTAAATACTTTTGCATATACTATTTCATCAGGTTTAACTATTTGTTCATATAGTCTTTCATTTCTCTGCTTTTGATTCTCTTTATAATATTTTTGATATGAAAATAGTCCTTCTTCTATTACCTGTGGATTATTGAAAAAATATTTTCTCATATCAGTCATATACTGCTTTATATATTTTTCAATGTCAGTTTGCATACTATTATAATTTGTTTTATTACAAATTTGTTTACTTAAGTTTGATTGCATAGATAAATTATATAACCCGATTGCTTCCATAAGACGGTATAATAAATCTATTATTTTTTCACGTTTGTTTATTTTTAGATTTATATATTCATTTTTAAAATCATTAATTTCTTTTATATATTCATGTAAATACTTATATTTAACACAATTAACATAATTACCAAAATATTTGTAATCTGTACGTTGAGGCATCAAAGGATTTGGGTTATGTTCTGCAGAATACATTTTTCTAAGATTTGAATTTAAACCTTCTATATCACCTTTAGGTTTTTGTGGATCTGATTTAAATTTTTGAAATATATCAAATACTACTTTATAATGTACTATAAATTGTAAAGCCCAATTTTGATATAATAATGTTTCTAATATTTCAAGATATTCAGGGATTGTTCTAATTTCAGGTGTTTGTGATTTTTTATGGTTTGGTAATAATAAATCATTAACTTCTGTAAGAGATATAGATTTTACAATAGATTGTGCTTTTTTAATCAATAATATTTCTTTTCCATTTTCATTTATTGATGAGACTAATTCTTTAGCAACAGAGAAAAAATCTGCACCTGTTTTTAATCTTAATTTTGTATTTAAATTATTTGCACTAGTTGTTGCACCAATTGGTATACCATTGGAATTTCTTGGTGTTGAATTAACATATCTAGTATTTGTTGTTTGTGTATAACTATTAGATTTAGATTTTTTTAAACTTTTAATTTTGTCCAACAGTGGTTGATAATCATTTAAATCAATTAGTTCAAATTCTTGCAATTTTTCTTTTATATATTGGTTTTTATCAAAGTATTTTTTTTGTTCGGTTTTTATTATGAGAACATTAATTACATCAACTATATATTGTAACATATCTGATTGTTTGTTTAATATTTCATAAATTTCATTTTGTGTAATTTGTTTAAAAAGATATTCAAAAACTTTTACATTATTTGATAATGATTCCGGAATATAAGTGTAAGTATATAGTTTTTCTATTTTTTTAAAAGAAAAATTTAAATTTTCTATTAGTCTTTTATATTCTTCAGTTGTTTGTTCATATTGATTATTTAAACTAATATATAAAGCATTTAATTTCAGTAAATCTTTTTCACTATTTTCAAAAATGTTTGTAATTTCCTTTGCAGTAAGTTTTTTTTCAGCAATAGCATTTTGGTTTATTAAAGCTTTTTGTTGATTATCATATTCTTCTTTAAAAGTTTCATAAGATTCTTTCAATGTTTTTGAAAGTTTTTCTGAGATATTTGGTGCACCTCCTTTTTTATTGTATTTCATTGTGCGCTTCATTTTAGAAAGACCCTTAAGTATTCTGGTAGTTTTCTTACGATGTAATTTCGTTTTTTTAATCATGTAAACTTTTATATTATAAAAAGATTAAAATAAAAAATGAAAAATTTTTTAGTCTAAATAACAGTTACTCTTTTTTTAGAATGATATACAGATTGTGGTGGGTTATTTAATACATTAGCACCTAATCTCGCATATACTGGTTCTGGTTTTAAACTATTAGATGGAGGTGTAATGCTTTTAATCTCTTTCCGTCTTATCATTTTTTTTAATTTTCTCATAAATTCTTTCATCGCCTTTTGTGACCTTTTTTTTGATTCTTTTGAAATTTGATTATTTAATTTCTTCGAATATTTATTTTGTTTTGAATTTATATATGAAGAGCTAGAATTTTTTGATAATGATAATGGAGGTAAATTTGGTGGTCTATATGGTAATGGAGGCGAATACGATCTTATGGGTCCATTATTATATATTCTACTATATTCCATATTATTATTAGTATTTGTATTTGGCATATTCCTAAAAACACTTGGTAAAGAACTTGTTGATGTGTTACTAGATAATACACCTATGCTACTACTATGATTGTTATTATTTTTATTAGATGAATCACCAAATCCTCCAATTTTATTTTTTTAGTCTTTATGTTTCTGATTTTTTTTTAGTTAAATTTATCATTTTATAAATTATAAAAGACATTAAAATTTAAGTGGTAAATTTCTTTTGAATTGTAATTTGTGGACCCGATTTACTTTTTTGAAATAATGTCGGGTCAAATTCATCATTTTCTTGTTCTTCTTCAACTGGTTGGTCCACTTCTTGACTTAATTCCCAATATTCATTAGGACAAATTCGAAAGTCCGATTCATAAATAGCGGGGTCTGCTTTATACCAAGCAATTTGGTCTTCCAGTCTATTACTTCTAACTGTATTGTCAATCACAAGACATTCAAAGTTTTGAGTACATGAGTCATAAACTTGATTAAATGATTCAAATGTTGGGAAAATTGACGCATAGTTTTCATATAATTTCTTACGATTGGCTAAACCAGGTAAGAAAAACATAAAGACGTAATCTAGTTGTTGTCTGAGGGCAGGTAATAAGTTAGTCGCTGTTTGAGCGGTATAAATAAAAGTCATGTCAATATGACGACCGTTCATGAAAATTTCGCGAATTTCTTTCCAATAACTCCATGAGTTATCATATAAACAATCGTCCAAAATTAACATGGCTTGTGAATCAATGTTTGAATGACCATATTTCTTCTCTTCCATAATTTTACGGGCTTTGACTTTCTTCTGTCTAGCAATGGCATTGGCTACAATTTCTAGTTTGAGGTCATTATAAATAAAGATTGATGGTATAATATCACCGAAAAATCGATTGAATTCTTCAGTGGGACTAATAACAGTGCAGACAGGGATATGTTTGCGATAATAGAGTAATTCTTTAAGACATGTACTTTTACCGGATTTACGTTTTCCGATAAAGGCTATAACAGAACGGTCAGATACTTTAGTCATGTCGAATTTTTTTATTTGAAGATTCTTTCCCATTTTCTTTTATTTTTTATATATATTTATTATATTTATTATTTAATTGTATATCTTTAGGATTGTTATAAACGCACATTTTAGATTGAAAACATATAAAAAATGATAATAATATTCAATAAATATAAATAGTAAAATATTTGAATTATATGAATGTTTTCAAAATATAAACCTATATCATTACTTACTCCTAAATATATAGAAATTAATAAATTGTTAGATGAACTTGCAGTTGTTCATAATGAATATCAACAAAAGACTCAAGAGATTATTGAAAAAATTAAGCGTCATAAAATGAGTGACAGAGATATTTGGATATACGAATATTATTTATTAAGAAAATATAACAAAAAACCTATTTATGAAATGATACCAAAAATATACCATCGTAGTTTGTCAGAACCGAATACATTAAATAGAATGAAAACAAATGGAGATGTCAGAATATCATTTGTTTGAAAATAAACTTTTTGACGGTTTTGATAAAACTTTTTAGAAAAAAGTTTATTTAGTAACCTCGGTAAGATTGTTGATTTAAACGAGTATGGTTATTGGATACGCACTGTGCTGAATTACCTTCTTTGCAGCTCATTGGTGATGAAAACAACCAATTTACATAGGTTTCTCGGTTATTAGGATACGTTGTACTAGGCATTGTATAATATTGTCTTTCAGAGTGATTACGATTAAATACATCATTGACATCTTTGAATAGATTATTGCTGAAATTGGCTTCAACTTTATTGGCTAATTCAACATTATTAAGGGTTGAACAAGCAGGACCACGACGACGATCATCAGCAGGTAAAGCATTCATAAATGGATTATCAACAGTTGTAGGTACACATTGAACTTTTTCTTTTCTAGATTCTAGGTAGCGGTCTAGTAATGGGTTTTCAGTTATAGGGTCTAATTGTCTAGGTAAATTTCTATAGTTTTCTTTGATTTCTTTGCTTTGATACATATACACTAGATATGTTGAGACAAGAACAATAATGGGTAAATAAATGTAAAGGTAATTATTATGGACTAACATCATGATAATACCAATATAGATTGATGCTCTAACAATAGCGTTAATTCTTTCACTAAAAGGCATATCAACATTTGGAATAAAATCTAACACTCTATCTCTTCTAATAATTTGATTGTAATCTTCAACCCAAATAGGGTCTCCTTGTTTTTTATTTGTAGTTTCCATTTATATTTTACTAACACTTTTTTTTTATTTTATATATATATTAAAAATAAATGAATCAATGTGTCTTTGATGAAGAAAATTTATGTCAAAATAAGTCTAGTGGGGGACATTATGGAGATATAAAAAGCATTAATAAAATGTACTGTGCAAAAAAAATAGACTCGTCTAAAAATAAAAATGATGACAATGTTAATCTAGAAGAGGATTTTTTAAAAAATTCGATTAATAAGAAATTATTTAAAAATTTTATTCCTAAATATAAAGATATATGTAAAGATGGTAATAATTCATATGTAGTAATTGAAAATTTAAAATATGGATTAGAACAACCAATTGTAATAGATTTAAAAATAGGTAAAAAAACGGCAAACAAAGAAATATTAATCTTAAATAAAACTAAAAAAAATATTAATCAAAAATTAATAAAACATCATTTGATTGATACAAAAACTATTTCTAATAAATATGGATATCGTGCAGAAGGTATGGACGGTGATATAAAAATACAAAGAAGTGTGTTACAAAAAAAGGTACCTGAAAAACTATTTAAATTATATTTTAGTAAAGACGTTAATCATAAAGCATTATTATCTATCATAAAACAACTTGAGAAATATTATGAAAAAATATCTCAACCTGAATTTAATTCAATTGTGATGGTTGGTTCTAGCATATTAATGTTATATGATGGTAAAAATCCTAATAATGCTAGAGTTAAAATAATTGATTTTGCAAATTCTTATAATTATGAAGATGAATCTAAAATAAGTAAATATAATAGTCCATTTATTAAATATTATAGAAAAGGTGTTAAAAGACTTATTTTTGATTTAAAATTATTTCATCTTTATCGAACAAAAAAAAGTATTAAAAAAAAAATGAGAAAAACATCTAAACATGCGAAATATACTAAGAAAGTATCTAAATAGCCATTTCTGCTCGAATTGATGGATGACTAGTATACCCAATCAATTCAAAGTCCTTGAAGGAAAATTCTTCAATTGATTTCTTTTTTTCTTTTACTTTAAGAATTGGATAAGGATAAGGTTCTCTCATCAAATTTTGACAAACTTGTTTCATATGTGTTTTATATAAATGCGCATCACTTACCATAACCGTAATTGTTCCAGGTGTTAAATCAATACCTTCCAGATTGCAAAGCATATATGTCAGCATTGTTCCTGTACAAGTATTCCAGTTGTTGGCTAGGAAATAATCTGAACTTCTTAGATGAATAATACAATGTAGTTCTTTTTCTTCTGGATTAACACAGAATTGGTAATAAAATAAGCAACTAGGTAATGCTGCATTTTGTTGTGTGGCTGGATTCCAAAGATTAATAATAATCCGACGAGATGTAGGGTCAGTTTTTAATAGATGAATAACATTCGCTAACTGGTCATATCCAACTGAAGAATCATATTCTGTCAAACAATCTTTATATTGACCACCAAAATGACGAAAGTTAAAACCATATGTTTCACCCATGTCACCTTCAGGTAAATGACTTAGACCACGTTTATCTAAGAATTCACGACTAGTATTACCATCCCAAATAGTAATCCCTTGTTTTTTAAGGATGTTTGTATCTGTTTTACCCATAATATATAATTTCAATTCCTCGAAAATCCATCGAAGAACAATTTTCTTGGTTGTTGAAATTGGAAATTGATTTTTGATATTGTATTTTAGACAAATACCGGGAAGAAAATTACTCCCTACTAGAGTTCGGTCAATTCGTGGATAGCCGTGTGTCATGATATTTTCCATTGTTTCTAGATACTGTTCTTCCTCGTAGTTTTTCCATGGAGTCATATTCATCACACGATTAACATGATAATATTTAAGAAAACGGTAATGAGTACCATTCATACTATCTTGTTTAATTTCTGATACTTCACTTAATTTATATCCATTATCAGTCACAATTGATTCATCAGTGTTAATATATTGAAATGATTTATTTTTATGTGTTACAATTGGAAAATTAGGGAAATATGTATCACAATTAAAGTTTTGATAAATTTCGGTTAAATAAATTTCACGACAATATGGTGAATTAAGTGCTAGTTCATATAATGACTGACCACCAATAATGAAAATGTCATTGACTTTGCGGATTTTTTTAGTTGTTTCTTCGTTTCGTTCTAGATAGTTAACACATTCATAAATTTGATTAAAATCTGAAATAACTCTTACAAGGTCATGATTATGATGTTCAATTTCATTTGGTGATTTACTAGTAAGAATGACATTTAAGCGTCCTGGTAATGGTTTAAATTTATCAGGAAGTGAATCCCATGTTTTACGACCCATTACGACCATGTTAATAAATTCAAAATACATATCTGATGGAACATTTGTTGTAATTTCTTTAAAGTGTTTAAGATCGTCAGTTAAATTCCATGGGATTGAACCGTTAAGTCCAATACCACGTTTAGAATCACATGCAACAATAATTTTGAAATACATTTTATTAATTTAATAATTTAAACTAGTTAAATGTTAAATTCAATTTTATGAAAAATAAAATAAAAAGTACAATAATATCATTTCTAGGATATGGTAGTTTAGTTTAGTTTAGTTTAGTTTTGAATGGGTTATTCCAAAAATCTACATTGTTTCTAAAAATAGATGATTGAAAAAAGTATGAATCATTCCAACCTTTAAAGTAATCACCAGTTAATATTTGGTCACCTTTATAAAATTTTTCATCTGGTTCAAATTTGGGTGTTGGTATAGGGGTTCTAGTTGGAGTTGGTGTTGTATTGAATCCTTCCCAATAGTCTTTAATATTATTTTTATTTCCTCCTCTAGATGCAATAAATTTTTGTACTTCTTCTTGACTTTTAAGAGTTTGTAAAAGCATTGATGTTGAATCCATATTTATTTATTGTATTCAAAGAAAAAAATAAATCTTAATAAAATGTAAAAGTTTAGATATACTATGGTTTCAATATATGAATATGAAGTCAAACCAAAATTATCTGATACGGAAATTGCTAAACTAGAAGGTATGTATTTCACTGAAGATGACTTTGATATTATCATTAAAGAAAATGCAGATGTTTATAGACTCGATAACCATGGTAATCGTCATTTATTACTTAAAATACGTAAAAATGTAATTCCGGAAGATATTTGTAAAAAAACATTTATGGCTTTACATGAAGAAGCCAAAAAACCTCATACAAATCGTGGTGCTGCGGCGGGTATTTTATCGCATCGTAAATTACCACCCTACGTTAAAGAAATAATTGCCAAAGGTAAATTTCGTGGAAAATATATTGGACATGATGATAGAGTTAGAAAAGATGATATTAGTAATCTATCACGTAGTAGTATTATTGGATATTATGACCAAATGGACCGTAATTATTACAGACGCTTATCTAGAAAGAAAGATAAACGGTCAGTTAAAGTTCCTTGTCGGGTTACTAAATTTGTTAAAGAACAACCTAAGAAGTGGGAAGATACATTTGATTTTTTTAAAGCGATTGATATGCAGTTTAAAAATTTGGTTCCAGATGCTCATACGAAACAGCAAATGCAAGCGTCAAAAACACCTGAATATCAAATTCTAGATACTGCATTTTCAACAGCAACTATTAATTATAATTGGCAAACTGCATTACATAGAGATGCAGGTGATTTCGAAGGTGGTTTTGGTAATCTTGTTATCCTAGAAGACCCTTCAATCAAACGTCAAACATGGTCAGGAGGTTATCTAGGGTTTCCTCAATATAAAATTGCAGTTGATGTTAGAAATGGTGATTTTCTAGCAATGGATGTTCATCAATGGCATGCAAATACTCCAATTATCAAAGGTGATATCAAAGAATTAGAACATGCTAGATTATCAATTGTTTCTTATTTAAGAAAAAATATGATTAAATGCTCTGCTTATAAAAATAAATTGGGTGGCGCTGATCCTAATCCAGCTGCAAGATTTACTGGTGGTCCAGACCCTTTTTATTCTACATATCAACCACAACCATTAAGAAAATATGAGCCTTTACCGACATCATCTAGAATGAGTAGAAAAAAACCATCCGAACAAAGACGCTTAATGTTTAATTCGATGAAAAAAGTTCATCGAAGTGTTAAACAATCTGGTAAAATAAAAGAATTAAATGAATCTAATGAATCTAATCATTCTATTTAGTAAATTTGTTATGATATATCCAATTCTTAAACATTCTAGTTTGTGTTTTCTTTACTAATGATTTATTTAAATAAACCATACAATCTTTATTACCTGGTAAATTTTTAATTCTATCTTTTTTACATGAATAAATACGATTTTGTACTAATTTATGAT
>JACCDO011304616.1_pt1 | contig 12121 bp, 27 predicted proteins | sample 7446101 | NCBI WGS metagenome assembly JACCDO01 (sample SAMN15323440, study PRJNA562643) | freshwater metagenome | isolation source: river surface water | place: USA:Blue River Watershed | collected 2017-08-16 | reverse complement strand
TAGACGACTGCTCAGGTCTATCGGCCACGAAGATTCGACTCCTGCCAACTCTCCACTCAAAGGAGCATCCGTTGTAAAACCTATTAAGTCTTATAGCGGAATGTTATCCATTATACTATTGAATTTCAATAGTTTTTGGCAGTTTATCTTCTGGGATCTGCTTTTCGAGTCTGATATCTAGGATACCATCTTTGAATTCAGCCCCAACAACTTCAACAAACTCAGGAAGGGTAAAGATATCTGTAAACTTACGAGCAGCAATGCCCTTATGTAGATACTCTGCACCCTCTGGCAATTCAGCATCCTGCTTCTCGCCTTTAATTGTAAGTTTGCGATTATCTAGCGATACTGAAACATCATCCTTAGAAAACCCAGCCAAAGCAAATGAAAGAATATACTCTCTGTCATTTAGTTTGATTTGGTTATAAGGTGGATAGTTTGTTGTTGTTGTTACCTTCTGTAGGTTTGAGAAGGTATTAAAAAATGGATCATTAAAAAGATCCAGTGCTGTTTTTACCATGTTATTCCCCTTTCAAGCGAATAAGTTATTTTATACCCCCCGTTTGGGCAGGTAAATATATTATATCATAACTTTAATGTTATTTTGTCCACATAATAATTTTATGAATTAGTTCGGCCAAATGCCAGTGGTAATGCATTCCGACATGACCTTGATCTGCAGCAATATCAAAATCTATCCTATCTTTAAACTGTGGGTGGCAATTGTAAGTTTTTAGATAATCCATTTTGAAAAAATCTAATTTAAAGTAATTTTTAGGGTTTTTTAAATTTAAAAAATTTTTTACTTTTTCAACATTTTCAATTTCGTATGCTGTCCAATACAATTTTATGTTATTTGACTCACAATATTGTATTAGCATTTGAATAAACATAAAAGTATAAAAAGTTGAAAACTCTCTGGGTAGAATATCATCTAGGTTATATGGAGATTTTGCAAACTTTAAAAGGTCTTTATGATCATTATTAAAAAATTGTTGAAGTATTTCTGGACCATTTTTATTATTTTCATATGTTCTTTCCAATATTTTTTTTACTTTAGGGGCTTCAACTCTAAATACTGGTAAAACAGCAACTATATATTCTGGATTATAGAACTCTTTAAAAAACTGAAAAGCCTTTATTATTTGTGCTTGTGCTGAATCGCCACCCTTTGCAAGGTTTATATAGTCCATTCCAAGTTTTTCTGCCAGTATATATGGCCATGTATCTTCTATGCTTAAACCCATACCATAGGTATTTGAACAACCTAAAAACATTATTTTTTGATTATCAAACTCATTACATCTATAGCCATATGAGTTGTGTACATAAGGAACATCATATGCATCATCCCAAAGTCTGCCAGAACTTTTATTTAATGGTTGATCGTCAATATAGTCAAATGATGGGCTCATCTCTTTTAAAGATCTAGAAAATAGATATTTATAACTTAGGTCTACTCTTTCTTCACTCATATTTTTATTATACCACCCCAGTTATTATTTTACTCTGATACTCTTTTTCCCATTTTTCTATATCATTTTTATCATTTAATAATGGCTGTCCCTTAATGTTTAAACTAGTATTTAAAAGAACTGGAACTCCAGTTTCTAGATAAAACTTATTGAGAACTCTCCACAAACCACGGTGTTGATCTTTTGTTACTGTTTGAACCCTTGATGTTCCATCCGCATGCACCACCGATGGTATTTTTTCTGGCTGTAAACATTTAACGGTATATTGCATATATGGACTTTCAAAATCCATATCAAACCATTTAGATGCATGCTCTGCCATTACTACTGGAGCAAATGGCCTAAACAATTCTCTTTGTTTAATTTTATTAACTTTATCCTTTATATTAGGATCTCGTGGATCTGCCAAGATGCTTCTATTTCCTAACGCCCTTGGACCATATTCTGCTCTTCCTGTTGCTACTGCTATTATGCCATCTTTTAATATGCCGTCCACAATTTCCTGAACAGGATATTCTCCACCCAAATCATATCCAAGATATGGATTTTTCCATTCAAGATGCTTGCCATATAAGGCTGCTGCTGCACCAAGTGAACTACCAGCATCGCCAGGGTTTGGCATTATCCAAATCATATCGAATATGTTCCATAGGATTGTATTTGCAGATGAATTAAGAGCGCATCCACCCATAAAAACCAAATTCTTTTTACCAGTCATTGAATATGCCATATGCATAAACTCATTCAATCTTTGTTGATATACAAATTGAACAGCAGCAGCAATATCGAATTTATCCTGTTCTGATTCAATCCATCCCCAATCGTTTATTCCTTGATGAAAATTATACTTTTGATGATTTATTGTAGGGAAATAATCATCTACTTTTCTATAATATTTTTTCCAATCTCCATATGCAGCCATGCCCATCATAATGTATTCTTCTTGATTTGGCATAAGGCCAATTAATTTTGTAAAGGCTGAATAGAATAATCCAAAACTAATAGGATAATTTTGCTTATATTTTAATTTAATTTTATCCCCCTCGCCAACCCAAATTGTTGAGGTATTATACTCACCTATAGCGTCTAGAACTACTATAACTGCATCATTAAATGAACTGGTATAGTATCCAGCACATGCATGAGAATAATGATGTTTAAAATATGTAGTTGGAACACGCTTACCAAACATATTATCTATGATGTACTTTGGCTTCCAATCACCAGAACCACCCCTTAAAGCCAGTCTGGAGGCTTTTAAAAGAGGCTTTTCATAGTATGCTATTCGATCAGGATATCCATACTGTAGGACATTTTTAATTAAACTATCATTAATATACCAATCATTTTTTTGCTTACTATATCTTTCAGCATGTCCAGCAAAAAGTATTTGTCCATCCTGTATTAAAGATACAGATGCGTCATGAGATGTTTCATTTATTCCTAAAATTATCATATCAAATACACATTAATATATGAATGTGTCCTTATCCTTTTTTCTGAAAAATTTTTTAATTTTATAGTAAACTATATAAATGTAATATTTAATTTTCATTTTTTATCCTTATAAAAGGATAGGGATGTAATGTTAACACCCCTATCCAATTTTATTACTTCTTTGCTGCTGCCTTTTTAGCAGGAGCCTTCTTAACTACCTTAGCAGTCTTTACTGCAGTTTCAACTTCTTCAACAGATGGCATCTTGCCAAATGCTGTGTCGTTTGGATTAACTGCTCTAAGCGCTACTGGCACAATTGCACCAAGTAGTGAGTATGCAAGTGTCTTAGGATCTGTTACGCCTGAAGCATAAAGTGCTACAGCAGCACCAAGGACTGATCGTCCATATGATGCTAAAAGAGCATTTACCTGAGACTTCTTTTCGTTGTGATGTGTCATATTGTTCCTCCTAGGATATAACTTTTGTTAGTACTGTAAAACCAATCCACAGACCAATAATTCCTGCGACTCCCGCAAAAACTGGTGGTGCTGGAACTGGTAATTTGAATGCTGCGAATACTACGCCACATCCAAAACCTGTTAGTGTTGATAAGATAATGTCTTTCATAAAAAATCCTTGTCTGTTAGTTCTTTATAGTGTTTTGAACATACATCGATAATTTTTGTTTCTGTGCTATATAGTTTTTCTGCTTCAAGATTACAGCCAAAAACCCTGCATGAATAAAAAGCATCATATGCAAGGTCTTCATTAGACTTGAATCTCATCATGTATCTATTTTACCATAGTCGTCTGGCATTAGTTTTTTTAATTCTTTGTACGCCTCTGATATTTTTTTCATTGACTCATAATGAGGATATGCGCTGCCAATAATCCCAAATTCGTCAAAGTACGATATTTCTGGTTCAACATCACTAATAAACTTATTTAATGATGACTGCACATCTTCAATATAACTATAAGCCCAATCACGAGAATCTGAAATAAATTTTAAAAAATCTTCATTGATTTTTTCTTTTTCAGTTTTATTGTTTTCCTGTTGTGCTTCTTGTAACATTAAAAACTCTAATGTTTGTGCAATTACTACCTCAGTCTTTTTCTTTTGTATATAATAAAGAAAAGCAAAAGATGTTGCTATTACTGATAGTATAGTTAGAAATATAGTTTGTATCATAATTCTTTACCGCCCTCTCTTACTAATAAAACAATTGCACCATTATCTTCTAATGCTTTTTTAGCACGAATCATATATTCGACAGCACGAACTTTATCTTCTCCAGTAAGTGACATAAAATGTGGTTCGCTTGCCCTTAATGTTATAAAGTGATCATTGTCAATTACTTCTAAGATAAAACCAGGAGGGCAAAAATGTTTTACAGAAGCAAAAGATCTTCTCATTTGATCTGTGTACATACTATTCCATTGTTAATGATTGCCATGTTAATCCCCAGTCATCCTTGCTCTTATGGCTTGCAAACTCTTTAGATATTTCTCCATTTTCCAAATAAACTCCACCCCAAACACCCCACTCTTTACCTGAAATTCCAACAGAAAAACATTCTTTTCTAACTGGACAAGAAGAACACAGTGCGTCTATTGCTGGCCTAAGAAGTTCATCTTCTTCATATTTATCAAAGAATAAGTTTGTGTCATAGTTCAAACAAATAGCATCATCTTTCCATTTAAACTTATTCATTTAGATCACATACTTATCAGGAATTGCCCACCCTTGGCTAGAAGGAATAAATTCTTTTTTCATTTGCCATTTATTATTTTTATAAATACCAAACTTTGAGTAGTAGCCTTTCTCAGATGGAAATGTTTCAACTACTGTCCAACCATCCCAAGATAGTTGCTTATATTTATCAACTATTGATTCCATAGTTTCTAAAGACTTAATTATCTTCATTATTTTCCCGTTCTCTTTTTGTGCTAAACACACTAAAATGTATACACATTTGTATTTATGTTATTTTGTTTTGAAACATAAACAATTTTTGAAACTGGCTCTCTTGGATTAGATAAAAACGCAAAATGATCTATTTCCAAAATGTTTTCTTCTAACCACTGAGGACTGACCTTAAAAAGTTTTATAACTTTTCCTCTCGACTTCATACCCTTTTCAGATAAATTAGAAAATTCCATAGCCATCATATTAATGTTGTTAGGACCCGCTGAATAAATGTAAAACTCGTTATCTTGCTCTGATAACTCTGAAAGGGCAACAGCCATTGATCTTAGGAATATGTTATAGTTATTAAAACTACTGGTCCCTTGAACCCCTACTATCATCGTTAATCCCTTCTCTTAGTTTGTCCATTATGAACAACATCTTATCTAATTGTACCTTATCCATGTGTATTGTGTCAACTTGTTCTGCAGAATCTTTATCTATCATTTGATCAACCATTGGGGCTTTATAAAAAATATTATCCTTAATCCAATATGCATTGTTATCAAGAATGATGACTCTTACATTTGTCCTATCGTAATGATTTTTTGACTGTGTCCTTGTTTTTAATTTCCTAGAATTATTTTTCCTAGTGCTATATCTATGCTGAAGCATTGACTGACTTACTATAATATTTTTTTGTTTATTTATTTTATTTCTTAGCAAGGCAATATAAAAAATCAACAGTATAGTTACTGTTGTTCCGATAGCACCATATAAATTATTCATAAATACTCCAGGTATCTAGTATATCATTTTTTGTTATGGAGGACTCGAATAATTTCTTCGATAACGACTCTTTCATTTTTTTCTAAAGACTTAATAGAGTCTGGATTAAAAGACTTAGGTCCTAGTGTCACCATGGGATCCCTATCCGTTACATCCATGTCTATGAATCCTTTTTCCCAAAGTTTTAGTGTCATATCAGAAAAATATAATGAAATTTCTTCACTTAGTTTAGAATCCAGATCTTTAAGTCTATCTGTTGTCCTATACATTGGCTCCCCAGTTTCAGTATCTCTACCAGCAAACTCTAAGCCACCATTTAAGATCAAATTATCTACAGCATCAAACTCATCCATTATTATCTTCCTTATACTCAATAAACTCTAAAAATTGTTCTCGTGTTTTTGCACCATTCATTCTTTTTATTTCTTTATCATTTTCTATTAAAATAAAAGTTGGAACAGAAAGAATCTTAAATTGTTTTATTAATTCAAGTTCAGTATCTACATCTATAAACTTAAAATCAACAATTCCTTCTTTAGATAAATCTTCAGCAATAGGCCTTGTCCTCTCGCATGGATTACACCAATCTGCTGTAAAGTAAAGTATGTGGCTCATTTCCCAGACTTTTTTCTAGCCTTTGCAAGAGCATCGAAATCTTTAACCTTAGTATCTCCTAAGTATCCCCATGCATAGCCATCATTGATCATCATATCATTAAGAGATACTGTATTACCATCTACATATACCCAGCCTAAAATGCGACCATACTTTTCAGAAGAGTCCATCTTCTCAGTCTTAATTACAACAGACTTTGCATCCTTAAGAGCCTTCTTTAGATACTCCTTTGCCTCTAAACCAAGAGCCTTTTCTTTAAGATCTTTTGTGCGAGACTCAGGGGTATCAATACCAGCCAGTCTTACACGAGATGCAAATAGGATATCAAACCCTAAATCAATGAGGACATCTATGGTATCTCCATCTACTACACTCTCTACTTTTCTTACATAATACTCATACATTAGTAATCTTCTCCTTTAGCCTTATTTTCAATAAGTTTATCTCTTTCATCAAGAATTGTTATTGCAAAAGACATCATTTTATTATATCCTTCAGCATTATCCATAATCTTATTGTAGTGATGACCACAAAACATTAAGTCTCCACTTAATCCAGTAACCTGGACAAGCGCTTCTGCCGAACAAGAGTCACACCTATCTTTAGGTGACAGAACCCACTCTTTTGCTTCTAATACTGTGTCAGACATTGTAATCATAGTATACCCCTATTTCTTTCTATTATCTGTAGAATAAAATCCACTACCGTGAAAAACGGCACCTACATTAGAGTATACACGAGTTAGTTCAGTATTGCAAGTCTCACAGTTATATCCTGGATCTTCTGAAGCAATTGGCCTCTCTTTAATAAAATTATCAGCACATTTGCTGCAATTATACTCGTAAAGAGCCACTACTTCTTTTTCTTTTCTTTAACATACCAGACTGGAAGTTTTAACTCATCTCCAGACCATTCATATCCAAGTAACTTAACAACAAACTTAATAATTTTAATACGCATTACTTTACCTTGTTTCCAAACTTAGCCCAGACTCTTTCGTGTATAAAATAACCTATTGCTTCCCAACCGATGTATAGGAGTGCGCCAAGGCTGGCGTACTCCCATTCACCAGTAAACAAATAGATTACTCCAGCAACACCAACTAGGTGAAATGTTTCCCAACTGAATGTTTTTAATAGAGTTCTTTTTGTTGATTCCATTTACTTTACACCCTTAATTCTGCGATAAGTTTCTTCATCGACAACACCATTTACTGGTAGTCCTTCTTTCTTTTGAAAAGCCTTAACAGCCTTATCTGTTATTGGTCCAAAGTTGCCTTCTGCTGGCTTAACTCCAAGTGCTTCTTGAATTTTCTTTACAGATGCACCCTTTGCTCCAATCTTGAAAGGCTTAAATAGTTTTACTGGTGGTACTTCTACACCCTGTGACTTTGCAACCTCAGCAAGTGCGACCTTCTTTTCTTCAAGTGTTTTGACTTCTTGTGCTGGAGCATCTGGATAGTCAACTACACCATACCCAGCAATAAATACTGGAAGGTTCTTCTTATTTGGACCATATGCACGAAGTTTCTTTGCACATTCTCCACCATTTGATTGAGATCCCTTTTTACCATCTGCAGATGTATTTCCTTCAATGCACCAAGCAGTTCCATCGCCATTGTCTTTTAACACCCAACCAACATGGTCAATGTCTCTTCCGCCAGGGAAATCAAAATAAACTACCCAACCAGGCTGTGGCTTATTACCCTTTACAGGAACCCACTTGCCAGCCTTCTTAAATGCTGCTACACCTGCTGGTGTATAAACTGTGTTTGGAACCTTTACGCCAGCCTGATTTGCTGACCAGTTCACGAATGAGCCGCACCATGGCAAGAAGTTTGCCTTTGTATATGCGCCATACTTTGTTTCATTATCTTTTGGACCTTCTACGGTTCCTACTTCTTTTTGAATGATCTCTAGAAGAAGTTCTCTTGTACCTTTATTTGCCATGCTTGGCCTCCTTTAAGTTCTACTTAATTATAGCATATTTGCTTAATATCTGTCAACATGTATTGACAGTGTATACTATATACATGACAATAGAAAATCCAGATCCTAACATTTTTGTATTTAAAAACTTTATAACAAAAGATGAATCTCAACAACTTCTTGATTTGGCTATAAATGCTACAGAGGATGAATGGTCTGAGTATAACTATACAGAAAGACATGAAAATGATGAATGGGAAGATCGTATTTTAATGTTGCATAAATGCAAAAAGTTTGATGAAGAAAAAAATATAATTGTTTTAGATATTTTTTCTAGGATAAAGCATCAAATAAATAATACATTAAACAAAGATACATACGAGTATACTGGTTTTAATACAATATACAGATCAAAAGTTGGACAAGAAATGAAAACTCATAACGATCAAGGACTTGGTGTAAAATTTAAATATGGTGTTGTTTTATATTTAAATGATAACTACTCTGGTGGGGAAATATTTTACCCAAATATACAGTTAGAGTTTAAGCCACAAGCATATAGTATGGTTTTGCACCCAGCACATGAGGCATATAGGCATGGAGTAAAAGCAGTTACTGATGGAACAAGATACTCAATGACAACATTTTTAAAACTAAAATAATTTTATAGTTTTACTAATGCTGGATTAAGTGGAGACTTTGCTCCTGCCATTGCTTTTTCAATTTCAGAACAAACGAAAGCATATTCTTCATTGAATACTTCCATAGTTCTTCCCTCGCCCATACCTGGAGTAAGCCCCTCGGCAATCATAGCCTCTTTAAGAGTTTTTTCTACATCATAATTTAGTGTAGTACATGCAAAGTGCTTAATAACATATCCATCTTTATCAATAAGATACTTTTCAAAGTTTCCACCCATTTGAGATCCATTGTAGAATCCATTATTTAACCAAGGTGATAGGAAGCCATCCTCTGGAATGTCATCCTGAATTGTATCCTTCATAGAAGCCAACTCAAGCATTTGTTCTGCTATCTCTTGATATAGTTCATGAGGTGGCTGAGTTTCCTGATTCAAACCATTAACTCCTGTTGGCAAACCATTACCCAACTGTTCATTAAGGTCTGGGTTTGGGTTTGATGCAACCATCTGTGAGAACTGAAATGTAGTATTATAAACTTCTCGTCCGTAAGCCTGTGAGTCTGCTCCACAAGTAATTCCTTGTGACCAGCGACCCTTGGTAACTCCTGGTCCACAGTAGTCGTTTGTTGGTATAGCAACTATTTGGAAGTTGTCTCCACCATACTTATCTTGAAGCCACTGTAGGACTTCCATTTGATTTGCGTTACCGCAACCAACTGTTGTATTAACAACTATAGTAACTTTGCCCTTGAATTGATCAAGGTGATTTGGAGTGCCATCAGCAGACTCCAACGGGATGTCATAAATTGATTTCATGTCTATATTATACTACCATTTATTGGTTATTTTATGGGTAGTTTATAGTCATACCCAGGACTTTTGTGCTTATTTTGAGGTGAAAATATAAGATATTCCTGATACCAATACCCTGCTTAAAGAGCCAAGATACTCAGTAAATGTTGTGTATGTATTCTTACCTAAATAAGAAGACGCTGACTTTACATTTGCTGCAGATGTTCCATAGATATCTATTGGAGATCCATTATACTTTGTAATAGATGTCTTTCCGATTGCAACTCCGTCTACTCCAGGACCTCTGTTTGAAGCCTTTTCAAATGTTGTCTCATTTGCAAGCGCTGCAATCGCAGTAACTCCAGGAATACATGATGGGAATCCAATTTGTGTTAAAGATCCATCATTACCAGTTGAAGCAAATGTAGGAATATTCTTCGAATTTAACAATGATATAGCATTAATTGTTGCTGTATCAGAAGTACATTTAGCCAAATTACCTGAAGAAATTGACGATTGGCTAATTGAAACAGCATCTACACTATACTTATCTGCATTTTTTGAAACCCACTCAATAGCCTTAACAAGTGCTTCGGCTGTGTTTAAAGAGTTTCCTAGTTTACTAACATCTGAATATCTCACAAAAAGAATTTTTACATTTGGATTTGCTACAAGTGCAGACTTAACCATACTATCTCCATGGTAGGTTGCATTATTAAGTGATGTTGGCCATGGTGCAGATGCTGCGCCCTTGCCTTCCATAAATGTTTGACCATTTGGACATCCAGTTGATGTAGCCCTTGTAAAACATGCTTCATAAATTACTTCAGGAAGTTTATTAGAATCAATTGCAGTATCAATAATTGCTAAAACCTTTTGATCTTCTGCATGAACTGATTGTGTTGTAGTGATTAGTAGTGCTGCTGATAACATTGCTAGTATTACTTTTTTCATTTTTCTCCTTATTTTTATTGTTTTATTTTTAAAACTATTTGGCATGGGTCTCCGCCTTCTTCCCACTCTTGCATTTCTTCATCTGTCATATATGGATCACCTTCATGTGTATTGCAGAATGGTTCTGAAACCCAACCACGCTCAATGCCATTTTCAAGCCATATCTCAAACTCATTAAAGTTTAACTCTGTATCCTGCATACGCTTTAAAATTTCTTCAAAGTCTTCGCTCATAATTAAAGTATACTCCTATAGACTGACAATGTCAACTGGACCCATGCATGCTGGATTAAATCTTATAGCGGCATTTACTGCTTGCATAACTCTATTTCTTGCATTTTTTTGTTTATCAGTTGCATAAAGAACTCCATAAGCATATTCTGCTCCTGACCCAATTGCTAAATATGGAAGTGTGTATTTAGACAAAGACATATCAGCAGAACTATGCTCATAAATTTCACCACGAACTGCAATAATTAAACCAAGGTCTCCGTCTTTAGATGTATCAACCCAAAATTCATTATAAAAATCACGCAACTCTTTAATAAATCTTGTCTGCATAAATTTATCTGTGTCTTTAATATTTGGAGCAGTAGGCTTAAAATTATAACGAATTCTTTCTCCGTCCATTGCCCCTGCATACCCAATCAAATATGGACCAATTTTCCAAACTTTTGGAGCATCTAACGCTAAAATAGTACCGTCATCTGATGCGCCACGATCTCCAGCCATGTAGATTTTACCTTCGTGTTTTACTGCAGCAATACAAGTCATGGCAAAAGCCCTCTCTAGATAGATATACTCAAGTATACCATTACCCAGAGAGGGCTGTCAACTATAGTCAATAATGACTAATTAGCCTTTTTATCTACTGTTTTAAACGCATCATTGATTTCTGATAATGTTAGTTTACCATCGTCTAAAAATGCTCTTGCCAGCCTTTCAATAACGCTTGCTACGCCTAATAATCCTGCTAACAATACTGCCTGAAGTGTATCAATTCCAACCACTGCACCAGCACCAAGTACTGATAGGCCAGATGCTGCAAACACTGCTACTATTCTCATTAGGATATTTGTTAGGGCTTTTTGTGGGTGCTCCTTTTTAGGGGCCTCTACTACCTTCTTAGTTGCCATATTTAGTCCTCCTTATCCTTGTTATTTGCTTTTGCTCCAAAGTACCCACCGATAATACCGATGAGACCTCCAAGAGCAGTTTGTACTAATGTCATTACTTCTGCAGAGACTTCTACTGGTTCTCCAGTTACCTGTGTTTCCATTGCTGCTGTTACGTAATCACCAACAATAGCCGTAATGATCGCTGTTCCTACTAGAATAGCCAATACATAAATTACTTTATCTTTCATTAGTCTTCCTTTCTAAGCGGGATTGTGATTAGCCATAATACTGTTGTTGCAAGTACTGCAATACCAACAATATCTCTTGCTGATCCCGTCAAAGTTAGCCATGCGATGAAGAAGCCTAGGAGAGTAAAGGCTTGTGCAATTACTTCCACTCCCGCATCCTTTAGCCATGTAAAGAATCCCTTTACAACCTTCTTGATTATTTTCATATTACCTCCTC